>TARA_R110000803_G_scaffold3216_1_pt1 | contig 31549 bp, 40 predicted proteins | sample TARA_R110000803 | Tara Oceans TARA_R110000803 (sample SAMEA4397772) | marine metagenome | biome: Polar Biome; feature: [SRF] surface water layer (ENVO:00010504); material: water (ENVO:00002006), including particulate matter (ENVO:01000060) such as... | depth 5 m | reverse complement strand
CTCCTGCTCCTGCTCCTGCTCCTGATCCTTCGGGAAGAAGTTTGTCCTTGGGTGGTCCACCTCCCGTCACTCAGCCAGCGAGAGGCATGGGCGGTGACGGCACCGCTACAGCAGCGGACAAGAGTGCATTCTGGGCAGAAGCAAAAAAACAGAACCCATCGGCCTTCATGGCTGAAGGTGGCGACGTAACGCTTCAGTCAGACCTTGGCCCAATGCAGGTGGCTGGAGGGGGCATTGCCCAGCTTCCCACCACCTTCACTCCGCCTTCTGATGGGCCAGCACAGCCAGCTCCAGAAGAGGTGAAGATGGTCGCTATGGCCGTGCTTGGTCGAATTGACAATGCTGGTCAGGTCATTGAAGCTTTCGTCCAGAGGTATGGGGCAGAGCAGTTCCGAGCCCTGAGACAGATGGTGCTTCAGTCGGTCACTCCTAACGCCCAAACCGAAGGCATGATCCAAGGTCAGGGCGGCGGCATGGACGATCTAGTCCCCGGCATGATGGGCGACCAGCAACCTATGGCAACCTCGCCGGGTGAATACATTGTGCCAGCAGACGTAGTGTCAGGTCTGGGTGATGGTAGTTCAGAGGCTGGGTCACAGGAGCTGGACGGCATGATGGACAGGGTCAGAATGGCCCGAGGCGGCACAACTCAGCAAGCCCCGCCCACTGACGCAGGAAGGTTGCTGCCACGATGACTGAAGTGCCCGCAAGGTTTGCCAAGGTCGCAATGATCCCCCCCGAAGGGATTGCTGCTTACTGGCACAATGTTAGAGGTATGTTGTCTCCAGCCATTGACCGATCACATGGTCGCTGGTCGTTGGAGCATTTATATTACATACTGATGACAGGTCAGCAACAACTGTGGGTGGCTTACAACCCAGAGGGAGGGGACATTCTTGGCACCATGACAACACAGATTGTCACCTACCCGCACAACAAGATGCTGGCATTCCAGTTTCTAGGTGGAGCTGAGTTTGATGACTGGTTTCACGAGCTGAGCGACATGACCGAAAAATTCGCCCGAGATAACCATTGTGCTGGTGTCGAGGGCACTGCGAGATTTGGTTTTTGGCCCAGACTTAAAAGCGCTGGGTACGACAAATCCTACGCAGTTTATGAAAAAATATTGGGAGTAGATGACGATGAGTAAAGGTGGCGGCGGTAGCACAGAGAGCACAACACACACGAGCAATTTGCCTGAATACGCGCAGCCGTATTATGAGGACCTGCTAAGTCGAACCGGATATGAAAGCTCGGTCCCTTACGAAACCTATGGCGGCTCCAGATTGCAAAACTTCACTGGGGGCGAACAGGAAGCGATGGCTCGATTCAGGGAGCTGGGGATGAGCGGCACTCCAGACTCGCTAAACAACGCAGGGTTGATCGCTAGCGCTGTCGGGCTAGGAAACCCCTATGCGTCTCAGATGACGCAAGGAACGTCTCAAGCGCAGAGCCGCCTTGGCGGGCCTGCTTACCAAAGCGGGTATGGGGCCAGAGGTGATTTTGACACAGGATCGCTAGAAAACAACCAGCTACAGGGCTACATGAACCCTTACCAACAACAAGTCACCGATATCAATAAGCGGGAAGCCATGCGCGACTCTGAAATAATGGGAGCCAACATCGGTCTTGATGCTGCGGGGCAAGGTAGCCTTGGTGGTTATCGGGAGGCTATCATGCAGTCTGAGCGCCAGCGCAATCTAGGACAGGAGCTAGGTGATATTCAGAATAGGGGGTCTCAGGATGCGTTCCTGAACGCCCAGCAGTCCTTCGAGGCGGATCGTGGCGCTGGGTTCAATGCGTACAGCGCTGGGGAGGACGCCCGACAACAGCAGGAGCGACTTAGATCGGCGGGCACCCAAATGGGCTATGACGCAGCTTCTCAGTCAGCTCAACTTGGCATGGACAATTACAGCAACTTGTTAAGAGGAGGTGATCAGCAACTTCAGGCCGCTGGCATGATGGGTGACTTTACTGGGCAGCGTCAAAGTATGGAAAACGAACGCCTGAGAAACATGCAGGCAGCGGGGCAGAACGAGCGAATGCTAAATCAGCAGGGTCTAGATATAGGATATCAAGACTTTCTCCGGCAGCAAGGCTACGGGAAAGAGCAGCTTGGATTTTATAACTCGATGCTGCAAGGAGTTCCTGTGGCCCCAGGCTCTACTAAATCAATTTACGGGGGAGGCCCGAGCGAAGCAGAGCAGGCGTTAGGCCTTGGTATTGGCGGAGTTGGCCTGTATAACGCAGTGACAGGTTAAGGAGAGGCAGCACATGAATATTCTGGAATTAGAAGATATTATTAAAGGCGTGGGTGATCAGCGCCTCCAGCAGGAGGCTCAAGCCCCCACTGGACAGGTTCCTCAGTATCTAGTCATCTCTGAGATTCAGCGCAGAACAGAAATGCGGAAGAAGTATGCCGAGCAGCAGCCCCAAGCCGAGGGCACCATTGCTGAGCAAATCTTGTCGGCAGGGATTGCTAGTGCTCAGCCGCAGGGTCAGCCCATTAATCCTCAAGGAGCCATGCCGCAGCAATCACCGCAAGGAATGCCGCCTCAGGGAGGGCCTCAACGGCCCCCACAAGGTATGCCGCCACAAGGACCACCTCCAATGCCTCCTCAGGGGATGCCTCAACAGGGGATGCCTCAGCCGCCACCACAGGGTATGCCTCAAGGCATGGCCCAAGGCGGCGTGGTTAGAATGGCGGGCGGCAGAGACACGCCTTATGTGAAGGGTGGGGTAGCGTACATGAAGGATGGCGCTGGCCGCTTAGTTGATGCTGCCGGAAACTTTATTAGTGAGGCGGGGGATGTTGTTAGTCGAATGGGGAACTCTAGTCAGTCTCCAAACTACGGCATGATAGCGCCATCAAAAATAAATGATGTGCCTGATGTGCCCATCACTGGTAGCGACTATACCGCTCAAAAACCCATGCCTTGGGGCGAGAGCGCCCCGACTGCAGGCGGTGGTGTGAGTGACTACGTGTCTGACGCCATAAGCAACTCTGAGGCCGTGCTATCGGTCGGAAATTCGATGGACGCTCTGGAACGCAGGCTGAAGCCCAATGAAGTGACCACCGACTTTACGCTTGAAAACGCAGGGGCGATGGCAAGCAATGCATTTGGCCTGCCCTACAGAGCGGCTAAAGAGATTGCTACAGGTATTGGGGGCCTGTGGAATGCGAGGCAGCCAGTAATTGACGCTACTGGCCGATTTATAGACGGCGCTAATCCTCCTGTTATTGATATGTTGGCCAGCGCAGGGAATCTTACTAGGCCTGTTGACCGTAATGACCCTTCCGGCGGAATTGCCGCTGTTAATGACCCTTCCGGCGCAAAGGCCGCTGTTAAGGGGTCGGCAGAGGTGGTTGACACTAGCGACGCGAATGTCGCTGGTGGGCCTGCTATCAAGAAACAGTTGGATGTGGATGCGGCTGACAAATCACTGGAAGTGGATTTGGCTGACGAAGATTCTATACAAGAAATGTTGCTTGCAATGATGGGGGAGAAAACTGATGCGCCAGACTACTCCGACCTAATCGCTGAGGAAAAGAAAGCGAGAAACGCCAACATGCTGATTCAGTTGGGGGCAGGAATCGCTGGCGGCGACATGGCAAAAGGAATAGCGTCAGCTGGCGATGCTGTCTCGTCCTCTGATGCTTCTCGGCGTGAAATGGTCATGGCCCAGCGAGCTGGCGAGTCTGTTGTTGCTGGCAAGGATCGCCAGCAGGACTTTCGTATTTTGGAGGCCGTTGGAGCCATGCAGTCGGCCACTTCGCTGGCTGTTACCGAGCTAGCGAAGCAGGGCCAACTTACTGAGCGAGAAGTGATGAGGACCGCCGAATCCCTAGTTACAGGTGCTCTAGGCTCGGACTTCAAGCTCCAAGAACAGCTAGCGAACCTGAAACCCGAAGAAAGTATGAAGATGATACTTGCGCTTTACCAGCAAGTAAGGACGGGGCTTCTGGATAGAGGCGTCCCAGTGGTGCCTGACGGCGAGCGGTCTGACTCGGGTATACTTAAACAGTATGACCTTGAGGGTTATTGATAGTGGCGACGAAGGACCAGTTCAAAGAAGCTCTACTTAAGGCGCACGGTGCTGGGGATTTTCAAGCCGCAGAGTTGTTTGCTGAGAGAATCAAGTCTGGTAATTATGACAAAGGCGGGGTGTGGGATGCACTAAAGGGCGGCATTGCCCAGACGGGCGACGCTATTGGTTATGCCTTTGATGTCTGGGGCGACAACCCCGATGAAATCCTTGATCGCTCGCGAAAAGAACGCCTTCCAAAAACTGAATCCCAAGAGGCCTACATTGAAGAAATAGAAAGACGCCGAGTCGAGACTGGCGATGAAAATTGGGGCCAAGCTATAAGGAATGTGTGGGACGCTGCCAGCGAGCAGCCCCTCGGTGCTTTCCATGAAGGTATCGCTCAGCTTCCAAATATGGCAGCCGTAATGGCCCCTGCTGTTGTTGGTGCATTGCCCGGTGTTTTTACTGGCAACGTCCCACTTGCACTCGCTGGTGGCGCTGCAGGCATGGGAGCGGGAACAGTCGCTATAGAGACAGGATTTCAGGCTCAGGAGCTGGTTGCTGACGGGGAAATGAGCCAGCAGGATATTGATGACGCACTGAGGCAAGGCCTGATTAAAGGCGGCGTAATTACTGTTGTTGACTTGTTAACATTAAAGCTCAACCGAATGATGGGCGGGATACCAGCTGACTTGGCTGAGGCGGCAATCAACCAAGCTCTTCGTCGAGCAGGAGTCAACGCTGCCGACAAGCATGCGGTCAGAGCGGTCCTTTCTAACAAGCCGTTGTACGAAGAGGTAATGAAGGCTGGGGCGGACGCAACAGCTAAATCAATGAAGGTACTGCCTCGTGTCGGCCGAGGCGCTGCATCCACTGTGACTGAAGCACTCGGTGAAACGACTGGAGAGTATACAGGCTCCCTAGCTGCGGGTCTGGAAGCCTCGCGTACCGACGCAATTCAAGAGGGCCTTCTGTCGGCCCCGTTCAGTGCTGCCGAGACTGTACTGTCTCGACAGAGGCTCTCGGCTGGCGAGAACGCATCGATCCTTAACCCTATGGACGCCATGCTGTACCAAAGAGAAGCAGTGCTGCGCGAAGAAAGAAGTCAGGCGGATCGGGACTACGCGGAGCAAGTCGAGACGGCATCCCAGTTCCGCACGGAAGGCATCACATCTATCGATCAGGTTGATATGGATCGGATAGTTTTTCCCGAGAATGAGAGTGAGGAGATTGGAGAGCGAGCCAGAGCTAGGTCGGCAGCACTGTTTGCCCAAACTGGCGGCTTTGGTGCGGACGAAACATTTACTGCTGACGGCACCACTGTTGTTGACTCGACAGGGCGAAGATGGGGGCCTGAGCTAGGGGACGCCAATGAGGCAGCAGTACTTAGCCGAGCGCTTAACGAAAGGGCGGCAGAGGCTCGGGTCAGCAACAGAATTCAGGCGGCTATTGATAATAGCCCCGAGAGCTATACGGCCGAACAACAACAGACGCTAAGGATGCTGGGGCGCAGGGTCGAGGGTCGAGAGTCGATAACCTTCAGCGCAGAAACTATCTACCGAGCAGAGAATGATCTTATTTATTTGGGGCGGGATGATGCGGCAGATGCCAACAATAAATACCAGACCCATGATTTAACAGCGCGACAGGTGTTGGATTTAAGTCTGCCACAAGCTCAGATGACGCCCCTCCAGAGGCACAACGTCCGCAGGCTGAAGGCAGGAATGGAGGAGCAGTCTTCATTTACTCCCGCTGAGGCCAAAAAGATACTGGGTGTCAAGTTCGGGCGTCTCGCAGAAGGCGAGCAAGGGAGATTGCCTACCTATAGAGCCCGTATGATTAAGGGGGAGCCTGTTGTTGTACATGATCACGTTGCGGGGCTAGAGGAGTCTGGCGAGAAGCCTATAGACAGCCGCCCAATTACCGCAGAGGAAGTCGATGGAGGGCTTGATGTGGCAGGGTCGGAGGTCCTGTTCGGTGACTGGGCTGACGCCGACGCCTACGCCAAGGAGTTGAACAGCCGCAAGGGCGGAGCCTTCATTAACGAGGAGGCTGAGTTCGAGAATCCTGAGTGGGCCGCCGAGTTAATCAATGAAGTCCTTAAGTCTAAGAACATTACTGACGGCATTAACTCGCCAGCAATTAGGGCTCTCGCTGAGATTTTTACTGGGGTTAAACCTAGGGGCCGTAAAACTATAAATAACATGTCAGCAGGAGAGAAGAGAGTTCTATTTAGTGGACTCAGGTCTCTTCCTAGGTTCAGTTCCCCTACATCACTACCTGTTTTTGGCGCACCCGAGAACCAAAAGCTGTCGACAGCACCGCCTTTAGCTTTACCAGCACCCGAGTCCGTCAACCCCGTCATAATAAGCGCGATTCGTGCCGCAATGAAAGGGTTTGGATTAGAGCGAATCGGTGCCCACTTAATGGATCGCTTGAAAAAAGTGACTATAGCTGCTGACGGGCGGATCATCCTTGGGCAGAAGCTGGGCAAGGATGGCCGAATGGTCCCTGTTGAGGATTTCGCTCTGGAGACCGATGGGTTCTACCACCCTGCGATTAATGAAATATTTCTCGGCCTGCAGAACATCATAAGCGGAGCGCAAGAAGCTGGCCCAGTAACGCCGGAGATGATCGAGCAAGCGGTGATCTCAACATTAAGCCATGAGGTGCTCCACGCGCTTCGCCAGATGGACCTGTTCACTCAGGCCGAGTGGAAGGTGTTGTCGGCGGCAGCTGGAGCCCAGATCAATCCAACATCCCCAACTCCTGAAACTTACACCGACTGGGCGGCAAGCGTATACCCTAATCTGACGCCCGATCAGCAGCTCGAAGAAGCGGTGGCAGAGATGACTAGCCACGCAATGACTGGCAAGTTAAGCCTAGGAGGCCGTCCCCGCTCCTTGATGCGTAGAATTGTGGAATTCTTCAAGCGCATGCTCAACGTCCACATGAATACCGATCCTAAGACATGGCAGGAGATCATGGCCGCTGTGAAGAGCGGCGATGTAGGTGGCAGGGAAGAGGGCCAGATACGATCACTGAGAGAGGTCGAGAGAGAGGGGGGCAGGAGGATTATGGAAGCAGGTCGGCTTGTCGGCGCGGCTGTGGCCCAAGACCCAGAGGAAGTATTGGAGTCCAAGCGCAGCTCAACTGCTGGTCTTCTCCCTAATGCTGATCCAGATAGTGTGTTGCGCGTAGCTCTCTCGCAAGAGAATGCCTCTAGAAATAATGATTTAAACAACTTTTTTGCGAAGAAGGCTGGCTTTAAAAATGCCGATGAAGCCAACGAGCATATGCGTCAACAGATGAAAGATTTTGACGCAATGACTGCGGACCCAGATTTACTGAAAAGCTTGCTTACGGTGGACGATCCGTTAACCACGCTTGATGTGAGACCAGAGGATATTAGTGAGGTTATAGCAAACGCTATTGCTGACAAAAAAGGACTAAGGATACTTCGCGACAGAGAGGTCAGAAAACCACTGGTTAAAAAGATTTCCGCCATGTCTCCAGTCGAGCTGGTCGATGCAATTAATGAGGCGTTTGACCAAGGGTCTGCGGAAGATCGAGCTGGCAGAAGGTGGACTCCTAGTTCTGCCGCACCGCTGGAGAGTAAGCGCATGAATGAAGCGTTTAGTCATTTTGATGGGCATGATGTGGATGTTGCCAAGAAAGAAGCAGGGAATTTCAAGTCTAGGCTGGCTATCGTCTTTATGACCCCAGCTCAGTTTTTGTCTATTGCCGAGAATGGTTTTGATAAAAACAAGTACGAGAGAGTCAAAAGCCTCGACAAATACAACTCGCTGCCCTCCATTCGTTATAGTCTTGATGGGGATGTCGCTACAGTAGAAGGACACGAAGGAAGACACCGCGCTAGCGAAATAGCTCGCAGGGGAGGTGATCTGATCCCTGTGCAGATTAGTGGTGAGAGCATTCGGTTTGACCAACAGGATGATCCAGCGAATTTCGATTACAAAAAGGTGTGGCCCAAAACACTGCGGGCGGAAACCGAGTTTCAAAGAGGAAGAGGGCAGGAGATACCTTTCCCTGTTCAGCAAGGTCAGAGCGGCATCATTTCTCCTGACATGTCAGCCAGTTCGGAAATCCTCCTATCCAAACGGCTAGGCAAGCACGGCATGTACAGCGCTGTGGAAAACGCCATTGACACCATGAAGCTTCCCCAGTTCACTCCCAGCAAGCGTAACCCTGAAGGCAAGGCACTGGGCCGTGACATCTGGTACAAAATCAAGTCTGTGGATGGGGTTAAAGGGGAAGAGCTGAAGTGGATCGGCCTAGAAGACTTTCTACTGATGGAGTCGGAAGATGCTGATACTGGCACTGTGCGACCCAATAAATACACCCGTGATGAGGTGGCTGATTTTATCGTTAACAACGGTGTCAATATTGAGGTTGTCACCGCAGACCGAGGCGCTGAGGAAGCGGGTTCCCAGCTCAACTGGGAGCGGGTCGATAATGTAGACGCTGTTGATTTTCCTAATTTCGATTTCCATAAACTAGAAGGGGTTTTTGGTCTCGGTCAAACAATTTTCCAAGTAGATGATGTTCCTAATTTTTATATAACAGTGGAATATGCTGAAGAAGATGTTGTTGTTAATGCTGATCATTCTGGAACAAAGCTAGCTAGTGTTTACCATGTCAACCCTGAGTTGGTAGGAGTAGCTACACCAGTGCTTCGTGGCTTGTCTTTTAGGGAGGCACAAATACAGGCAAAAGCCTATGCCATCCGAGAGGGATTGATTGAAGATATAGAAGACACCAAGGTTGCCCAGTGGGGCGAGTTTAACATGGCTGGAGATCACTCCAATTACCGTGAAGTCAAACTGACCGCACCCGATCTGGCAGAAAATACAAGGCGTATAGGGCTGAGCGTAGCAGGCAGGCTTGATCAAACAAAAACTTTTGAGGAGCCGAATCACTACCCTGACTCGCAGGTCATTGCGTTTATGCGAGTTGATGATCGCAAGCTTCCAGATGTGGTTCCAAATGCCACGGGTTTTTTCAAAAAACTCAAGGCCTATTTCATTGACGAAATCCAGTCTGACCTACACCAGAAAGGCAGGCAGTTTGGCTACAACTCTGCGGAATCACCAGTCCAGTCAGAAGTACTTAGTGAATTACATGATCTGGTTATAGATTTTGAAGAAAAGACAAGTCAGGAAATCAATCAAGCGTTAAGTGACATGGGGATGGGTACTCGTGGATCAGATATCAACTTGGAGAGAGTTGCTGACGTTATACAAGCAATGGAGTCACCTGACGAAGCGTGGTCCGGTGTAGGTAGTGCTTGGCGCGATATTAGGACGGGGCTTAAGCATCTCGATGAAAAAAGACCGGGGTATATTGATGGTCTGGCGGCTGACCTCAAGAAAATTAAACACTTACAAAAAAAGGAAATAGTTATCGCCGATGGCGGCATCCCCGAAGCGCCGTTTAAAAAAGAAGCCAACATGAGGCTGGCACTTAAGCGGGCTATCATTGAGGCGGTCGAAGGCGGATACGAGGCAATAGCATGGCCGCGAGCACAAGTCGTTATCGACAGGTGGAGTGATGAAAGCGCCGAGCTTTACACCAACCTTTACGACTCGTTGCTACCATCATTGATGAGGAAGTTAACCAAGGAGCCAGTGAGCCTGTCTCAGACTCCAGCCACTACCCAAGAAGAAAGCCTGTATTGGATAGTTCCTGTTACCGAGAAAACCATCGCTATGGTCGAGGCTGGCGTACCCTTGATGAGCAAGCGCAGGAAGCTGGCGAACTACGCAGGCAAAAAAGACAGGTTAAGCACCCGAGTTCCACGGGGTCCAAGTGCAACAGAAAATCCACTTACATCGCTGCTGTCTATCGGGCTTGATGATATGGAGCGTGGTGGAGCACTGGAAAAGAATCTTCGCCTTATAGAGGATGGTCCAGCCAACGGTGTGTATTCTTCCCTTAAGCCGCACCCAGATGTAAACGCCACCCCTCGCGCAAAAATGGAGCACTATAAGGAGCAAATCGTAGAGAATCTCCTGTGGCTCCACGACCAGATGACGCCAGAGATTCGTGCCAGAGCCAAGATGTGGTACATGGGTGCCAGAAAGCAAACCGAGCGGTGGGCTAAAAAATACAACCTTAAAGAAAGCCAAGTCGCCGCCGTCATTGCCTCCCTGTCGCCAGAAAAAGATTGGTTTCAGAACATGAGCTTGGCTGAGAGGGTCATGGACATCTGGTCGGAGCAACAAAACTTCCAGCCAGACAGTAAGATGATAGAGCTGGGTGATCGAATATACCAGCCAACTGAAAGTGGAGGCCCGAGAAAGGGCAAAGTGAAGTTGAGAAAAGACTGGACTCGCACTGATTATATTAAGCAGTCCATCTGGCACGATATTAAAAACAAAACCCTCGGCGAGTTGACCAAGGATTATGATCGGGCATTGTGGGTTCGGGCCTTTGATCAAACTCACAACCCACGTAGGCACCGCATGTGGTCTCCCGAAGGTGACATGTTGGATTACGCTAAAACCAAGAGCGGAAAAGATTCTGTTGCTGCGTGGGGCTACATGACACCCATCTCAAAAGCAATCAGTGTGCAGCGCGATGGCTCCAGAGAAAATATATCACTGTCGTTGGGCGAAGAGCACAAGGTTCGGAACTTCTACAACAACATTATTGCCCCCATGTCCGATGCGGGGGAGGTCACGATTGATACTCACGCTGTTGCTGCTGGCTTGTTAATGCCACTGGGCGGCTCGGCAGTAGAGGTCAAGCATGTACTGGGCGGCAGCTCCAGCTCCAAGCCTACAGGGTCAAGCGGAATGTATCCGCTATTTGCTGACGCCTATCGTGAAGCAGCGCGACGAGTTGATAGTGATGCTGACATGTTAGCAAGAGAGATGCAGTCCATTACATGGGAAGAAGGCCGCACCCTCTTTAGCTCAAAAACTGACAAGATTAAAGCTGACACAATTAACGTGTGGAACGAGTATCAACGTGGTAGTATTGATGTAAATGAAGCAAGAAGGAAAGTATATGACATCTCAGGCGGAACGCACAACCCCCCTTGGGCAAAACCCAGTGCTGGACTTAATGGTCGAGGAGGGAGTTCCACTTACCGTGGAAAACTATCTGGAGCTGGAGTTCCCAGAGGGGGTGCCAACTCCAGTACCGCAGGAACTACTCGCGGCGATGCCGCCAGAAGTGCTGGGGAACGGGGACGGAAGCAGGGACTCCACCGAGATGTCTATGCCCGACACAGGGCTGCTAGATCGGGTCGTGGAAAGGCACGGAGTTACGCCAGAGGAAGCAAGCGAACTCTTGAAGGACTTCGGAATGTAGTCGGTGTTTATAAGCCAACCCCTGCCACAATAAAATCACTACAGGCGGCAGAACTTCCTGCCGTCACCCTCCATGAATTAACCCCCGTTGTAATGGCTAATGAATATCGTAATGCCATTATAGCTTCCAAGGAAGGATCAAAATTCGGTGCCGCTGTTTATGTGTACCCCGTCGAGGAGTATGCAGGTATGCGCCTGTTTCAAACCCCAGACGGCACTAGTGGATTTGCCATTAAATCAGATGGCGACATTGTCAGCGTTTACACCAATGGTGGTGGCAAAGTATTGAGTATGCTTGAACTGGCTGTCGACGAAGGAGGCACCAAGCTCGATGCGTTTGATACTGTCCTGCCAGACATTTATGGGATGGCTGGGTTTAAGGAAACGAGGCGAGTACCTTGGAGCGATGAACACGCTGCCGATGATTGGGATAAAAAGGTGTTTGCCAAATTCAATAATGGCGAGCCAGATGTTGTTGATATGGAGTATAAGGCAAAACACATCCCCAATAAAGGTAGCGACACTGTCTACTCCAAACGAAGCAAGCTCTCCAGTCGTGCATACACTCCTGAGCAGCTAGCAGCTATTGAGAACACCTATACCGACCTTGACCCAAAGAAGCCGTTTGCCGAGCGCTGGGCTGAAGGCAAGAAGCGGTGGAGGACAAAACTCCGACAGGGAGTGGTTGATCAGTTTGCCAGCCTAAAGGATGTCCTGAACGATCCTCGCGCATGGATGTTGGGGCACCTGACTAGCTCATCGACTGGCGCACTCGAAGCCGCTATTGAGTACGGTCAAGTCTTCCTGCATAGCTCAGGGGTGCTCCAAATTGATCCCAACAAAAAATCGCTCAAGCAAATCCTCCAACCGCTGGGCGAGGACCTAGACGATTTCATGAAGTGGGTCGCCGCCAATCGAGCTAACAGGTTAATGGGATTGGAAAAAGAAAACCTTATGTCCCAAGGCGACATCAAGGCCTTCCTCTCTCTAGCTGAAGGTAACACCGCTGATGGCCGTGATCGTGGCGACCTGTTTCGGTCTTCTGCGAAGGAGCTAGACGGCTGGATTGCCTCAATAACGGATGTAGGGGTAGGAACAGGACTGATTAACGCGAAGGAGGCGGCTGTCTGGGCGGAAGAGGGCTTCTATCTCCCCTTCTATCGCGTCATGGATGAAAACTCTCAGGGTCCACGGTCATTAGGCAGCTCTGGGCTGGTTCGGCAGAAGGCTTATAATGAAATAAAGGGCGGCACTAATAAGCTGGATGACCTTCTGAGCAACCTACTCTTGAACTCAGGTCATATACTAGGCGCTTCACTGAAAAACCAAGCAGCAACAGCAGCAATCGAGGCGGCTCAGAGAATGAACTCGATGGCTAGGCACGTTATGCCTAGTGCGGCCTCCAAGCGGGCCATATTTATTCTGAAGGATGGCAAGAAGGTTTGGTATGAGTTGGAGGGTGAAGGTTCAGAGCTAGTGCTTGATTCATTGGTGGCACTGAACTGGGAGGGCCTGTCTGGAATGTCGTTTGATGTAATGAGGGCTTTTAAGCGAACACTGACAACTTTCGTGACAGCGTCTCCTGAATTCAAGATGAGAAACTTAATCAGGGATACTATTCAAGCGATAGCTGTGGCCGACATGAGCACTAATATTAGCAAGAACCTTTATCAGGGTATTAAATTAACCGACAAGAAAAGCTCTCGCTACGCTCAGATGCTAGCGGGTGGTGCCATCTTCGGTGACTCAGGCTATATCCACGGAGCGGACCCAGACGCGATCCGATACATGGTTGCGAAGGGCGTTCAAAGGGATACAATACTGGACTCTCGGCAGGCGCTAAAGAAGGTTTGGGACTGGTATCAGGATCAAGGTTCTAGGCTGGAGAACATCAACCGAGCGGCAAACTACGAGCAGGCTCTTAACAGCGGGCGTGACTTGCTGGAGGCAACCTTTGAGGCGAGAGATCACCTCGACTTTTCTCGCACTGGGACCTTCCCTGCCGTTCGGGCGATTGCACAAATAGTCCCGTTTTTGAATTCAAGATTGCAAGGTTTGGACAAATTGATTCGTGCTGGCAGTTTCCGTGGCCCGCAGGCGGCTCAGTTCTATACTGTCCTCAGTATGTATACAATGGCTTCCTTGGCACTGTACCTTTCCATGAAAGATGACGAAGAGTTCAAGGAGCTAGAGGAGTGGAAGCGAGACACTTACCATGCGTTTAAGCTCCCCGGATCAGAAACAATGTTCTTCATCCCTAGGCCTTTTGAGCTAGGCGCTATCGCCAACTCGGCCGAGAGACTGCTTGAGCAACTAGTGGATGACGATGTCCACGGAGAGCTGTTTGCCGAGAGGATGGGCCACGCAATATTTCAGACCTTCTCTTTTAATCCAATCCCTCAAGCTGTAAAGCCCGCACTCGAGGTTGCAACAAACAAGAACTGGTTCACTGGTAGGCAGATCGAAAACATCGGGATGAGCAAGCTGTCTCCCGAGAAGCGCCGAAGGGCATGGACCAGTGAAAGCTCAATCGTGATGAGCGAGCTAATGGGCGCTGTTATCCCGTGGGAAAAGGTTGTCCTATCTCCACCCCAAATTGAGCACCTAGTGCGCGGCTATCTGGGATGGGTAGGAACGCAAACTCTGGCTCTAGTCGATGCGGTAATTGTAAGGCCTGCCCGTGGCGTGGCGTCTAGGCCGTCAATGAAGTGGACGGAATATCCTATAGCCAAAGCTTTCGCCAGCTCAGGTGTTCCTAAAAATACCAAGTACACCGCTATTTTTTATGAGCGGCTGAGTGAGGCCGAGAGAGCTGCCGCTGACATGCGAGACGCAAGAGAGGTTGGTGATATCGAAGAGCAGATGCGGGTTCTAAAGGAGAATGGCAGTATTTTGCAGTGGCGCAAGACGTACAACAAGCAACAGAAAAGATTGCGCCTCCTCGGGAAGGAGGCTGAACGAATACTGCGGGATAAAACTCTCTCCAGTGATGAGAAGGAGGCTGCGATTGACAGGGTGAACCTGCAGAAAAACAGGCTCACCAAGCTGATTGATAAAGCCTCCCGAGATAGCTTCTAGTTTCTAACCCTAGGTGCTTGAGTCGTTCATCATCCCCATAAAGGCCTCGGTCGCCTCATGGATAATGCCCTGCTCTATCTTGTCGAGCATAACAAGCCCTTCATCGGGAGCGCATTCTTTTGCGAAGTGCAGCTGGCACTCAATCACATGAGCGCGGGTTATAGCTCCCGCAAACTCCCTATACAAATGAGGCGCAAAGTCAGACACTAGACTCATAAGGAGGCGATGAAGCGGGTAGCTTGACTGGCCCAAGGGGGGAGCATCACTCATATCGAGCCTCGGCTGGTGCGGTCCACAGTAATAATCTCGTTCTGGATCAGGCGGCCGATACGGCCGCTAATCGTTGCTTTTAACATGGCAGGGAGTACCTTGCTCACAGCGTTAGTCAGGTCTTTACTTCGCACTAACTGCCCTTTCTTCAGGAACTGAACGCAAACAAGATAAACCGTGCCGTCTTTGTCGTTGAGCCCGTCTGCCCTGCTGGCGTGACCCTCTGTCAGGCGCAGCACTGAACTTGGCTCTCGCGTTCTGTTCTTAGTAGGCGTCCTCCCCTCTTTCTTTTCATCAAAAACCAAGAAATAACGGGCCTCCATAACAACATGGAGGCGGCCGCCACGAAGTCGATGGTATTCACTTTCGGATATTTGCACTCTTTCTTCGATGACCATTTTTCAATCCCTCCAAGGGTTGTTTGTATTAGGCTATGAACTTATGAGAGTAGTATTCAGTGTAACCTTGAGCCGTAAGGTGCCATGTGGCCCTTAATTGACCCGAGTCTAGACATTGCCTGTTGACTCCTTTCTCCGCCAAACCTAGCGACCTAAGATCACTCAAGCGCTTATGAGGCGTTTCGGCGCAGACCGTGAAAGGTAGGTCTGGATGCCGAGAGAGCATCGCCCGTGAAAGCTCGCCTGCTGTCGCGTCGGGATGGAAGTGCAGCAGGTCCAATACCTGCTTGGCCCGCTTCGACCTAGTGCCCAGTTTAGTATGAGCCCTCTCTGCTTTGCGACTGGTCTCAGGGTCGGTGATCCGAGAGGCGACTGGAAACATTGTTTGCTGCGTTAAATCATTCATCTTTCTTTCCCTCGTTAGCGCTGACTTGCCAGCGTTTATTGTATTCCATCAAAGCCTTATCTGCCGCAACGGCATCTGCCACAACTGCAGCCACCCCACCCTGCGACCTGCCATTTAAGATGCCTTGATATAACACTAACCAAATTTCCTTATCACCCATTATTCACTCCGATTAAATTAAACTATTGAACCCATATACTCATGGGAATAAGTAAGCCGATGCGCGTGGCGCAGCTTGTGCCCCGACTCTTTCGTCTCTCGGTTGGAGAGATAATCTTTTCGCTTCCGCTTGTTTTTACTGGTCGGCCTCCAGAGATCAGACGCCTCCCTGTAAGCCCCCATTCTCGGGTGCGCGGTCTTGCTGAAATATCGGCCGCCATCCCGAATCACCATCTCTCCCATTGCATCACTGATCCGCATGCCAATACCAAGCCCCTGAAAATCAGGAAGAACTACTGTGCGATGTCCGCGCCAGCCCCTTTTGACTGATCCGCTAGGAAAGGAAATTACGCTAGCAAATCCAACTGGCATCCCCTGCCAATATGCAAGCCAGCAGCGTGAACTTTTATTGATGTTTGAGTCGAGATAGTGATGGTGACTGAACATTGGCCACGCTTCACGCCCGCATGGGATAAGTCGGATTTCAATGCTTGGTCTTTCCCACCCCCTAGCAGAGTATTTCTCTGTCGAAGTATCGAAAATCCAGTCAGGCTGAAGCCACTCACAAATGTCGTAGTGGCAGCTGGCGAAGACCATTCTCTTGACACCTTGCTTACTAACGTACCGACGAATTGCATTGGAGGCCGCCTTGGCTACGTTGCGATCCACCACGCTAGTAAACTCATCAATGATGGCACCATCACCTAATCGACGAGCAAGATCAGCCCGAAACTTTTCCCCAGTACTTAATACTTGGTAGGGTCTCATCCATGAAGGGATGGAGCTAAATCCCACTGCCGATAACCTGTCAATAGCATCGTCGATATTTTGGAAGTGTGATGCCACTGCCTTATTCGGATTCCAGTGGACCTTGTGGTGCGAGCCTAAAGCCTGAAGCAGTGTGGTTTTACCACTACCACTTGGGCCGACGATTAAACCTATTCCAAAGTCTTCAGGAATGTCCGGCATTGGTGGCGAGGTAAAAGTTGATGTGCCGTCAAAGCTGTAATCAAAATACCGGCCAACCTCACGGGTAACATCATCGGTCTCAACAATGGATACTTTGGTAGACCTATCTCCAGCTTGCAACATAATCCCCAGCCTCAGTAATTAAGTGTGAATCGGTTACCGCTAACAAGGCAGCAGCAAGCAAAACAAGGACGACCAATGCATAAAATCCCTCACCCTGCATTGGATTTACTAGGTGCGTCTTGCGCCCTGCCGTCCACGCCATAAGGACCAACAGAAAAAGACAATCCAGCAAAAAATATAAATAGGGTCAGTGCGACCCAGCCTAGAAACTCTTTCGTGCTTCGTCCTGATTTACCTGAGTCATTTTCACTCATCATTATTTCCCTGCAATTTTTTCGCTGACTTTATAGGTGGAGGAACTTGGAATCCCATCTCGGCTGCCACTCTTATTAACGTGTCAACAAGAAGGGAATAATCTAGGCGGTTTAATCTGCCGCTTCGTTTTACTGGCCGCCAGATATAACCAAACTTGGTAGCGACCTGCTCTGATCCGAATGCCATCTTCAGTATTTCGTTATGGGTTTCGTCCGGCGTGGTGCCACAGTAACTGCCAAAGGCCCCGCACCATTTCCGGTAATACTTTTCCTGCTGCCTAGTCCGACCAAGAACCAATGGTTTAATGGTAATCTCTATTCCTTTATCGGCAGACGCAGCAATCGTTTGGTAGAGCTGCTCAACGGAATGAGAGAAGGCGGTCTGCACAAAAGAGACAAGTGCTTTTTTTTGCTCAATCGCATCAACTGGAATTCTAATTTCCATTACTTCACTCTCCCTAACATGTTGCCATCAGGGTCTCGCATCATGTCCGCGAACAGGATTTCTCGGATTTCTCGCAAACCAGCTTGACCAGCAATAAGCCTTCTAGCCTCTCGTTGATCCAGTCCATTAAGTTGTGGTTTTATATCATCAATAAAAACCATCAACTCCTGCTCCCTATTGAAAAGCTTTTCAATCTGCTCCTCGTCACAACTAGGACACCGCTCCATGTGAGTGTACTGACCGTGCTTGCATTTCTCACTCATCCAAAAATCCCATCATTCATCTCCCCTGCGAGTAGTATTCGATAGACACGCAAGGAACCTGCGCTCGGACAATAGCCTTAATGCATTCCTGTGCCTGCTTCTCTGTGACGCCAGCATTAACAACCAAGGCCTGAGCGGCACGGTTGTTGATTTCGGCACACCGCTCTTTGTCAGCTTCAGCCCTAGCTCTAGCAGCATCTTCCTGAGCCTGCTCAGCAATGGCTTGGTTTTCTTTTTCCTCAGCAATTAATGCGGCAGCATCCTTGGCAGCCTGAACTGCTCGGGCCTGAATCTCTTCGGCTAACTTGGCAGCAACAACCTTGTTTTTTTCTGACTGCTCAGCCAATATCCTTCCGTCCTCGATTGCTTTCTGCTCTGCCTGCTTTGCGACCTCAACCAAGGCAGCAGCACGAGTCTCAGCCTCAGCAATTAATGCGGCAGCAAAAGCCTCGGACTCAGCCTTTTCTTCCTGCACTCGGCGCTCTTCGTTCTCGGCCTGAAGCTTCTTTAGCAGTGCAGCGTCAGATTCCTGTTTGAGCTTATCGGCAAACATTCGAGTGAGCGATTCCTTGGACGCATTTCTGGCCTTCAGCGCAGGCATGGTTAGCTCATAGAAGTCATCACACTCTTCCTGCTGGAGACTTTCCAGCGCATCCTTTATGCCGCCGGAGTCAGAGTCCCGCATTAGCTCCGGCAGGTCAGCTAAGTCCTTGATCCGCTGCTCCAGCCTAGCGACACGATCCGCCTCACGCTGCTTCTTCATCTGTGCCAGCTCTTTATAGGCCTCCTTGTGTGGTAGCTGGAATGCCTCAAGCTTGACCCGAATGACTGCCGCCTCGGAGTCCACACTGCGACCGTAAGCAAGGGCGTCAGCCTTAGCTGACTTCCGGCTGGTATCCAGTGCGGTCAGAATCTTCCCTACGTCCAGCGAGACCCGCTTGGAAGCGTCGAATCCTTCCGGTGTTGACATGTCAGGGATAAAGTTACAAGTGTCCTCAACCTCAGCCAGCTTGGCTCTGAATTCATCATAGGCACCTACCGCCTGTTCTTCTTTCTCCAGTAGCTCACTCATCTTCTAAACCTCCACATACACATTAGCCGCTTCGTCAGCGGTCGGCTCAACATCCTGCACCAGTCCACGGGACCGATCACACAACTGCTCAGCTTTAATGCCGTAGGCGACCAGTAAGCGCACGGGTATGACCTCAGTGTTGACAGGTCGGACACAGTGCAGGGGGCAATCGGTATCGATGCAGCAGGCGATCTGCTGACGGGCGGTGCCAGCATCCAACTCGTCATAGGTGCAAGCCCGACACTTCTTGTCGATGGCACCACGGAGAGATGGGCGTTTTTCTTCTTTTCCCATGATATTTTCCCTGTAATGCTGGCAGGGAATCCCACCAGCTCGTTAGTTGAGTATAACCGCTACTGACAATAACGCAACAAGATTAGAACGGAATATCGTCATCAAAGTCAGCAAACTCGCCGCCCTGACTAGGCTGCTGCTGAACTGGCTGCTGAACTGGCTGCTGAACTGGCTGCTGAACTGGCTGCTGCACCTGTGGTTGTTGCTGGACTGGCTGCTGAGGCTGCTGGTACTGCGGCTGCTGAGGCTGCTGCGGCTGCTGCTGCTGAGGCTGCTGCTGGCCTGCTTGAGGTTGAGGCTGGTACTGTTGACCCTGCGGAGGGTACGTTTCCTCGGGCTTCATGTACGCCTCCGTAGAGAGATGGATGTAGAACGCCCCTGCTTGAGAGTTGCGGTTCCATCCAGCCACTTGCAGCTTGACCTCGTGACCCTTCTGACCCATCTCAATCAGCCTACGAAGCTGGTCACCTGTGAGCACAATGTGCCCGCGCAGATCGGGGTGGTTATCTTTTTGCTTTTCGTTGTTGGCGAATAGGACGCCGTCGCCTTTAGGGTGTTTGCTGGTCATTGTTGTTGCTCCTGATTAGAGTTAGGTAGCTCGCCTGAAAGGGCGATAAAAGATTTGTTCAGTCTAAGATGTTGTGCAGGGTATCGCTCTTCTATTGCATTGATCGTTGAGCCGTTCTTCGTCCAATAACCGCGCAGCTCATTTGTCGTCTTGCATGTGGCCTTTCCAATAGAGAGCATCACATCAACAACCTGCGCGGCACCTTCTTCATCAACCAAGCGCGGCATGAAATCCGCAGCATCCACACCAGCCTGACTTTCCAGTTTTTGGCGGGGCTTCAGCGGCTGACTAGACTCGATGACTGGCTGCTGATATTGATATGCAGGCTCTTCTTCCTTCTCCGCAGGCAGGTCTTCCCCTGCGTAAATATAAGCGCCTAACCCCAGCATCGATATCCCCTTAGTTAGACATCTCATGGAGGCTGTATTAATTGCCATACTGTCGGGGTTGCAAATAGAGACAGGCCTACCGGAGGTTTTCATCACCGGAAGCCACATGTCCCGCTGTACGCTGAACTCACCCAGCTGCACCCCCACGGTGCAGGACACTGACGCAGTTCCGTCGTTATAAATAGTGACTGGATTTACTTTATAGCGGAAGGTAGGGAAGGCATCCATCACCATCCCGTAAGCCCATGCCCAAGAAAGGTAGCTTAAATTACCCTTCTCTTTGACATGTTGGGAGCAGTCGATAGCTGAAAGAGTTCTCCAGATGTGCTCGGCAACCGCCTCCTGCGATTGAGCCCAAGGTTGGTTCGCCGTTTTTTTACTAGTCGCCTTACTTTTGGCTACAGTCTTTGCTGCGGGGATAGCTTCAGTCATTCTTTTGTTGCTCCTATTAGCTGAAGGATTGCTTTGGGACTTAATTCATTGAACTGGTGAAGAGATATAGGAGTGGGGGCACCTCCATTGACTGTAAAGTTCACAAAGTTGATAGCATTTTCTTCCTGAGTGAATGTGGCCTGTACCACTGTGGGCCTAGCAGACTGCGCCAGCCCAACCAGCTTTCGGTAGAGGTTGTGATCCTTGATGTCGATAGGTGGCTCGCTCATTTCGTTCTGAACACGCGCATACCGCCATCGTCCTTGACAACAGAAAACTTGCGTCCAGACTTCAATTGATAGCGGCAAACACGCTGTCGTAACGCGGCAGCTGTTCGGGTATCATTACTTGACATCGGCACCAGAAATGACTCTTTCTTCTTTATCTTTTCTAGCGGCATATCTGGCAGAGTTGTTCTTCTTGGGATGGGTATGTTTTTTTCGATTGAAATACTCATAGTAATCCTCGGTTTGATTTGGGATATTTCCCAGTTCTTGTTGCTCTAAAAAGTGCTGAGACATCTTGCTCATTTCCCCGTCCTAGTTATAGATTTCTGGCCATAATAAAGAGGGGATGTAGATGTGTCAATAGATAATAAGAAAATAAGCAGAACATAAAATATTGCTGGCATGTGAAGTTAACTGATAGTAAGTTAGCAGGTAACTAGGAGGACAGGTTGACACTGATTATGACCAGAGAAAGGAAGTGCAAGATATGCCGATGCTCCTACACGCCGATGAACTCAATGACCAAGGTCTGCTCTGGCGCTTGTGCGCTAGCCTTGGTAAGACAGGATCAGGACAAAGCTTTCAATACTGAAACACGCAGACGCAAGAAGGCAGCAGAAACAACGGGCGATGGGCGCAAGAAAGTCACCGGAGTCTTCAATAAATTTATCCGATTAAGAGACTGGGAAAAGCCCTGCGTGTCCTGCGGTAGACATCATAAAGGGCAATACCACGCAGGCCACTATATAGCCGTGGGGATGGGTGGAGGTCACCCTCTTCAGTTCTGCGAGCGAAACGTATTTAAGCAGTGTGCCCCGTGCAACAGAAAACAGAGCGGTCACCTGTTGGCTTATAGGCGGGAGCTGGTCAGGCGGTATGGGGAGGCAGAAGCCGAATGGCTTGAGGGTCCGCATGCCCCAACTAATTACACAATCGATGACCTTAAAGCTTTGTATAAAAAGTACGCCAAGTTATGCAAAATGATGGAAAAAGAGAGGGCTGGGTAATGCCTGACGAGTCAGAGGTTGGAACATCACCGGATGTCTGCAGAAAACTATTCCAAAAGGTTGTAAACCGGACCTTGCTTGATATAGGCTGTCCAGTACTTTCCATTCAACGAGAAGCAATTCTTTATGTACGCAGTGTCAACTTCGACAAGGATGTTCTTGCGGCTGGGTATCCAGTTGGGTTGCGTCAGGCAGTGGAAGAAATCATTACAGACCACGCAGGCATTCGGCGCAATGCGGCCTGTCGTGAGTTGCTGGAGGCTTTAGATGAGCGCCCAGAGCCAACCTAATTACATCTCCGTTGACTCTGTTAATTCTGAACTAATATCCCGTAGTGAAACCGCCTTGCTCGCTGATGGCTTTGAAGAAGCAATCCTAAAGGTGGACTACAGCAAAGAAAAGCCCCGCATTGTTTACCATGCCGATAAGTGCATCGAAATACTTCAAACCCGAGACGGGATGAGCGACGAGGAAGCGGAGGAGTTTTTTGACTTCAACGTGACTGGCGCTTATGTCGGCCCACAGACTCCCTTGTTCGTATGAAATGTGCCAGACAAAAAAAGCCCCTATCACAGGGGCAAGGACCATCTCTGGTCATTTGGAGGGAAATAAGACGACCTGCTTCAGCAATCTTGTTTTGGATTATCCTGATAACTACCGACAAGTCAACAACAATAATGTTACAGGAATATATGTTAGGAACTGTCCTAAAGACACTTCAAAACATACCGGAAGAGGATGTTACAGGTAGGATGATATACTGAAGAGGAATAGTTTTTAACATTTTTTGATCATAAAGTAAACCCTTGGAGGGGATTATTATGGAAGCAGTAGATTTAACCTATGACATTATTTCACAACAATCACAGACTTGTCGTATAGTTTGTCCTGAGTGCGGGCCAACGCGCAAGAAGAAGCACGAGAGAACATTAAGCGTCGAGGTCACCCATGACTCAATCATGTATCAGTGCTGGCACTGCCCTTTAAGTGGGAAAATAAATCAGGCACCTTTCTACCAGAAATTCTCTGACGCTATCACTCCGCAAAAAGCAACTGTGACACGGATACCTACTTGCCTAAACAACAGCACGACCAAGATCATTAATTATTTTGCGGCACGGGGCTGCCATTTGAAGGACCTTGAGGGCCTACCCCCGATGACTACAGGGAGAAAATGGTATAGGGCTACTAATACCGAGCTGGACTCCATAGGCTTTATTTACGGGCCGAAAGAAAAACCTTCGGCAATCAAGTGGCGGCCTCTGGAGCACAAATACTTTACTCAAGACGGGTCGGCCCAGATTTTTTACGGACTAGACCTCGTCCCTGACAAGTCAAAAACACTAATCTTCGTGGAAGGTGAGCCGGATTCAATCGCTTATGGGTCGATTGGCGTGTTGGCACTTAGCTGCCCAAACGGAGCGCCGGAAAAAGTATCCGAAAGGAAGTTGGCCGCGCACGAAGACAAGAAATTTTCTTTTATTTGGGATGCGAGGAGTGAGATTGAGGCGGCAACAAAAATCATTATCGGAACGGATGATGATTCTTCGGGTGACGCCCTTGCTGAAGAGATTGCTAGGCGTATTGGTGTGGCGAAATGCTGGCGTGTGAAATTCCCAGCGGGCTGCAAGGATGCGAGTGATGTTCTTCGTGTGCATGGTGAGGACGCGCTTAAGGAGACGATTGATAAAGCTGAGCCGATGCCAATGCACGGAGTCTTTAGTGCGGACGAGTATATTGCCGATATTAAGGACATCTACATTAACGGGCACACAATGGGAAAAAGCACGGGCTTGGAGTGCGTTGATGATTTATTCACTGTTGCTGCTGGCATGTTATATGTAGTCACTGGGCTCCCCGGTTCAGGTAAATCTGAGTTCATCGACCAGATTATGGTTAACTTAGCTAACAGTGATGACTGGAAATGGGCGGTCGCTAGTTTTGAAAATATGCCCGCTATGCACATTGCCAAGCTGTGCGAGAAAGTTATTGGGAAGCCATTTTATGAAGGGGTAACCCCTCGCATGAATGAGATGGAGCTTGATGATGCTACCGCATTTATTGGGGACCACATGGTTTTTCTTGATTCTAAAGACGGGGCCGTTGCCACTATTGACAGTATTCTGGATAGGGCTAGACAGGCGGTAATGCGGATGGGAATAAGGGGGCTGGTTATTGATCCGTACAACTACATTCACCCTGAAGGAGACAAAGAGCACATGTCCGTTTCGCTCATGCTGAACAAGGTCACTACCTTTGCGAAAACCCACGGCGTTGCTGTGTTCTTCGTCGCGCACCCCAAAACCCTAATGCCAAATCATGACGGCAACTTCACCATCCCGACAGGAATGAACATCTCAGGAGGGATAACTTGGTTTGCTAAGGCCGACCTTGGCATCACAGTACACCGTGGCGACATGGGTGTGGAGATACATAACTGGAAGACTCGACACAAATGGCTGGGTCAGACGGGCATGACTTACCTCGGTTATGATGTTCCCACGGGGCGGTACTCTGACCGAGTCAAGCCTATTGCTGGCTCACCTCTGGCTAAGATGGGCAAGAGGGATCGGTTTAGCGATCTGGATGCCAGCGACGTTCCTTTTTAGATGAAGACCTCACAGGTAGACATAGGGACTAAGGATGCTCGCAGCCAGAACTTAGCGGCAGGGGAGGAGGGGTCGATCCCTCGCGCCAAGGTCACTGGTCAGGCTTTTTTCGACCAGTACATGGCGGGCGGGAGGCTGAGCTTGGCTCAGCATCAAGCAGCAGAGTATTTGCTGCGCCGTGCCGTAAAGGCAGGGCTGTTCGCTAAAGGGGTTGACCCGAGCCAATCTAGAGGCGGCCAAAAAGATAATGTTCCGTATGGTATTGACTCTTACGCTGACACGTTAGCGATAGTGCAGGATCGTTATGGCTCATATCATAGGTATCTAGTTGTGGAGGTGGTATGTCACAACTGGGACATTGGTGCGGATGGAAACAGGGGTGGGATGGTGGATAAAATGAAGGTTTTAGGGGAGGCGCTACAGGTTATTTCTGACCGTAGGTTGTGTGGGAAAGGTAGCCCGAGCAGGCATTTGGGTAGGTAAGAATGGCTATTTTTATTAGGTTTTTCGCACATCACTCTCTTGCGCCACAACCTTAACTGTAGCTCCCAGCCTGCAAACTTCGATCACGTTTTCGACGTAGCGACCGCCGAAATCACCATCGTGGCCTATGATCTGGTGACAGGCTGGTTTTCTGCATAGCATTATCATGTTGGTCTTGTCTCCAGCGAATTCTGGCGCGACAGATACTGGCGCGATGTGGTGAACTTCCAGCTTTTTATTCCGCCCACACCACCAGCAATACTGGTTCTTTGGCATAGCTCGAAACTCCTTCATTGACTTACGCACCGACCATGTGCGCCTAGCGTTTTTAGTGACGTAGGACGGGTTCCGAACTGCAAAGCGGGCAAACTCAAACATCATTACTCTCCTGTTTTAGGAAAGGGCACAAAACAAAGGTTTGGGTTTGGGCCATTAAATATACTGACAATCCAGCCGCCAACTACTCGGCAATAACAGCATGGCCCAATGCGCTTCTCTTCGCCCAGTTTCATTTCTTTTAATTCCCAGACTTCCGGAGATAGCTGAATCATCGTCTCATGTCCTCCTAGTTAATATTTCAGTCAGCGCATTTTGATAAGCGATCTTAGCTTCAGCTAATTCAGCATGCGCCTCGTTCAGTAGTGCCGTTATTTGCTGGATACTCATCTATTCACTCTCCTGTAGTGCTGCCAGTTCATCAGTACTCATTTGTCTTCTCCTAAGCGGTTCTCAGCATAACCCTTGGCGATGGTGTCGTACTTGTGGCTTGCCAGCACTCGGACATGGAATGCGGCAAGGACTTTTTTGCAGGCGGCCTCACTGACTAACTTATCAGAATTAAGGGCGATAGATACCCTAAACCTACCTGAGTAGGCAGAGGCCCCTTGCTTAATCATCAGCCTAGCAACAGAATCCGCCTTACCCTTCGTCATCACATTTCTACTCATTTCCCTTCTCCCTGACAAGTTATAGTTAGTGGTCCGGCCAATCATCTTTATTTTTCTCATCCAGCTTTTCTCGCAAGTGATCGGCATCTATCATCTTGCATTCGTGCCCGAAAAATTTATCCTCGTTTTTTTTAATTCCTTTACTGCGCTGATGCCTTTGGCAGGTAACACATTCGTGGCTATTGGTGTAGCGAAGCCCGTCATGCCTGTTAGGGCACGGCTTGCCTGAGTAATGCTTTAGTCCTTTAGCTAGTGCATCTTCGCGAGTTGCGGCAACACGGTCTTTATGTGGATGCATATCATCGGCCCGCCATGTTAAGGAAATATAAAATCAGGTTGAAACCCGACCAGATTACAACCCAGACGCAGAGAGCTACCACCACGGTCTCGGTTGTTGTTCTTATCCACCATTTGAATCCCATTATAAGCGCTCCCTTTTGGCGGCGTTGTAGCCCGCAGCGAATGTGTAATGAGCCTTGCAGTCACAGTGGCACTCATCGATAGGCACAGTGGATGCATTGACGCGGTAGTGGCAGGTCTCTCGGTGCTCAATGACGCCAGATCGACCCTTTTTAATCCACCGTTTAAATGCTGGGTTAGCGCTCATTAGAAAAACTCCCCTGATCCCAGCACTCGACTCAATTCCCACACCGATACCATCTCGGCTTCTGGGTGATGCTCGGCCAGTTTAGCCAAGGCCAAGTGGGGGTTGTGCGCGTTGACGTTCAGCGCTCGCCGCACCTTGTGATCAGGCGCGGAATAAATTATCCGGTATTTTTTTCTCGCAATATATTTACTCATTATCCTCTCCCATCGAGTTCACGATCTTTTTGTTGGTCGTACTCATAGTCACCACGGTCTGCATCCGCTTCCCATGCATTGGCATCCTCCAGCTCAGCATCGCAGCAGTCGCTGCCTGTGTAGGGCTGTGAGTCGAACGACTTGGCACCCCACACTTCGATAGGACCAAGTCCTGAGTCGCACTTCTTAGGACTACAGGGCTTCCCGCAGTCGGGGCATTTAATATCACTCATGATTGCTCTCCAGATTAATGACTCGGGGCCTACGATCTGACTGGTATCTCACTCCATCTAACAGGTCAGGAGCAAGGGATTGTATTAGCCCAGTATTTATTCCCACCGCATCAAACAGGCACCAGTATCCCCATTTGTCCACATGGCTAAGGTATTCTTCTGCGGAAAAGCGCTTGCCTAAGTACAGGGTTTTGCGCTCATCATCTGGCAGGGTTGGATCGACAATCAACTTTTTTATTTTGTCGTAGCACCAGCCGTGGTGAATAAGAAGAGGTATGCCTTCGATCAGGATGTAGCCCTCGACATATTCGTAACGGCGGGACTTATAAGTTGTCAGCCTCGCAGCGTTCTGAAAACACATTTTTGGCTCGCCACTCTCGGGGCGGACTGAAGTGTCTCCCTCACAATCTGCGACCCGCAGCACAAACTTTTGCAGTAGAGCAGGGAAATTCAGCTTGGACCAGTCGTCTACTTCCTGCTGCAGCCGTTCTCGTAATTCTCTCATAGCTGTTTTCTCCTGCGGCGCTGCTCATCGCGCACCAGAAATAGTGCGCCACGGCAGTCCTGTGAATGATCCCATTCGCCCTTGGCGGCGAAACGTGCTGAGCTAGCCAGCAGCTCTTCTGCTCGGATTTCCAGCCCAGTATCAGACAGCTTGCGCTGCCATGATATTTCCTCCCAAGCAGGGTTTCGGTATAGCCATTGCAACTGCATTATTCCCCCCCAGTTGATTCGCGCATGATCAGGTGTTCAGCCCACTCGTCTAGGCCGCAGTGCGAACACTCAAAGGATCGGGGGTCGCTGAAATACTTTACCCAGCGCTGTTTTTCCACGCTCCAGCGGGACGTTTGTTGGCGGCTGATTTTTGTGACACTAAACCCGCACTGCGGGCAGCTCGGTATTTTGCTCATGATTCTCTCCCTTTCGTTTTGATGGGCTCAGTCATGAGTGCGCTCAAATCCATTGCAGCAGCATCTGCCAGCGCGGTCATTGCTCGGACAACAGCCAGCGCCTCTGCATAGGTCAGTCCCTCGCCAATTTCCCGCCCTTCACTCACAACGTCCCAGCCGTGATACATAGTGAACTGAGCCAGAGTCCCGCTTTTCTCACAGATCATTTTGATGATACCGCCGTCTTTATTGCTTACAGTTTTCATGAATTCTCTCCCATGCGCCATGCATCCCAAATGTCAGTAATAGTGTGACAAAGTACGTCCGATTGATCGTCGAGCCTCTCCCCAAGGACGGTTAAGTCATGTTTTAGTAGAGGCGATGGAGCTAGGTCCACCGCTCCCCACACGGCATACTTGGCCTTTTCCACCCCGCGCAGTGCTTTGTTCAGTTTTTTGAGAAATTTCTTTTCCTTGCTCATGATAAATCTCCAGATGATTGTTGTTAACGTGTTAGAGGTAAAGGAATGACACGGGGTTAGCCTTGGCAGCAGGCCTCCTGCATAGTTAATCGGGCCAAGTGCGCCTTCGAGCCGAAATCGTTAACGTCCATAGATGTGTTGAGGTCTTCGACTACGCCAGCTTCAGCCAGTACCTCCAGCATCCCTTCGCCCTCGGACCAACCTTTGATCCAGACCAGCTCGCCACGCTCATCCTCCAGCCCTTCGATATCGGCCCAGCTCTGAGTGCGCCTAGGATGCTCGTGTAGGTTGACGGTAGCCTTGGCTATCACTTGCCCGCAGGGGATATCCTCAATCAGGACAATGGCAGTATTGCCGCTCGCGTATTTTTTAAGATCAATCTTGCAATTTACGTTTTGGTATTTCAATTTCATGATAATTCTCCAGATTAATTGTTGTTACCGTACGATAAATATAATTAACGTACGGGGATGATGGTTAATTAGGCTAACTTGGAGTTGGCTCCTTCATGTATACCGCGTTGCAGGCGTTAAGTAAGCGCTCTATAACATCCTCATGCAGAGAATAGTGCTTCTCGCCAACTTCGCGATAACTCCTGTCGAGCACTGCTCGAATTGCATAGTGCAGCTCGCTCTCCATTCCTGTTGACCTGTCAGGCTCAAGGCTTTGATCCCCGTTTGCTTTCTGGAAATATTCTTGTGTGGTGCTGAGAAGCTTGTGATAGGCCTCCTCGTAATTAGGGACCTGCCCCAACTTCACCCTGTCTGCTGCGCGGCGATCCGCGAGAGCGTTACGCTGTTCCACTGTGAGAGTTTTCATTGCAAAATCCTTGGGGGCATAGCCCCCTGTTGAGTTAAGCCGCCAGCGCGGTATCGCTGGCAACAATTACACGGGTCCCAGCGGCATCGATATAGCGCTGAATGTATGCCTCGGAATAATGATCCAAGACCACAATCGCGCCAGCCTCAGCCATCTCGACCCAGTCTTCTTCATCGAAGTAGCCATCGGTGAAACAGATGTGAACATCCACCTCTAGCCCCTCAGCCTCCAGCCACTGAACAGCAGCAGGCATGTAGGTGCCTCCACCAGCGGGGATGTCCAAGTCCAGCAGATCGGCTCCCGAGAACACCTCGTGGACCTCAACCACTTTGGTGTTGGTAAACAGGACCACACAGCCAGATGCTGGCTGCAGCTCATCGATCAGTCTGGCCATTTCAGCGACTGCCTGCAGTAGCGCTGGGCGGTCGACCGAGTAGGATATATCTATCGAAAAAGCCATCCGGTCGAACGTGCTGAGGTAGCTCGGGGTGATCAGATCAAGGACCGTCCATCGGCGGCGGTGAATCCTGCGCCAGCTTGACTCGCCCTGCCCGCCCATTCGGGTGACATAATCTGCCAGTTCCCCGCGCCAGTCGGTGGATGACGCTGCGTCTGCAGAGTACCGCGATCCAGACTTGGCAAAGACGCCAGACTCTTTGGCCTGCCCTGAGCCGTTGCTGTGGGCCTCGGCGAGAGTATCCAGTGCTTGATCAACCTTGCGCTGGATTTCTTCCTTGTCTTCCTGCTCATTAGCTCGACACTCGTCATCGGTCCCCTCATACTTAGGTTCCAGATGCGTATCGTGACCCTCAGAAGTAGAGCCCTCCAGTGGATCACTGGCATCATCGCCAGCGCCACCCTCACCCTCGGTGCCTGCTTCCTCGCCCTGATCATCGCCTTCTGGCTCCTCGCCACTTTCGCCTGCGCCGTCATCATCGCCATCATCAGTGGCGTCATCGCCAGCATCAGACGCTGAATCTTCATCGCCAGCCTCAGATTCGTCAGACCCGCTAGTTTCCTCGCTTTCCGCACAATCCGCAGATTCCTCTGTAGTTTCTGACTTGTCAGCGTCAGCGCCTTCTTCTTCTTTTTCTTCTTCCTTTTTCTTTTCCTCCTCCAACTTTTCCTGAACCAGAGTCATGTACACACTATCGACCACATCATCGCGAGAGATGGCGCTATCGAGCAGGCCGCAGGGGATAAACTCCAGACCGTGGGCAACCAGATCGGCGTTGATCACATAATCCGCTGACTGGTTGTACAGGGTGTGGTAGTAGGGGATTTGAGTCGCGCCGGACATGGTGAAAAATCCACGCTTGGAGTAGAACCTGCCACGGGCAGGGTGACGCAGGACAATGTGCCCCACCTCATGCCCCATCAGAAATGCCCGCTGTGAATCGCTGGGCAGGCTCTGGAAAAACTCAGGGTTGAAGTAGAGGTAAATTCCATCAGTCGCTGCGGTGGGAATTTTGCGGGTCCAGATAATATCGCTGGACACAAACATGTAGTAGTAAGCGGACGCCTTGGCGTTCAGAATAATCAGTGCTCGAACAAACTCCACTGTTTTTGACAGGTCAGTGGCGTCGTTGGCAAATAATGGAATGGCATGCATAGTGAACTCCCGCCCCCTTTTCGGGGGCATTAATGACGCGGTGATTATTCAGTGAGACCTAGCAGGTCATGGTATTTCTCGATAAAGGCCTGAGCCAGTGGACCGCCGACACTCCAGCCACGCTTAGCACTGAACTTCAGCAGTTTGGTTGCCAGCGAGACCTGCAGATCAGGTCGCAGGCGGCACAGGTACTGGATGACCTGCTCACCCGAGTCGGCATCAAATGCCGCTGCCAGCGCGATGTTGCCAGCGAGTGCCTGATAGCCCGTCTGATCGGGCACCAGAGCGTCCATCGGATTGGCCAGTATCTGATCACCCGTTGGCACCTTATCGTGCTGAGAGATGTAGCCAGCGACCGTGCATGCCGCCTTCGCGCCTATTGTAGCGGCGAACATCTTCTCCAGCTTGGGGGGCACCGTGCCGTCAAAATCATAATTGGCGAGGTAGGCGTCAAACTGCCGCGCTACCTGAGTAATCGAGCGCAGGGTGCAGAAGCTTGTGTCCTCGGCGGGCACCGCATCAGCGAAGAAATCCGCTTTGTCGGCGTAGGCATCCACGCAATCACGGATGATCGGGTTGACGTTGTTGGGCACCGCGTAGTTGCGCTGCCATCCATCGACATCCCGCAGCAATTCCAGAATCAGGCAGCGGTCCACGATATGTGACGGAGCCCGCTTTGATCCTGACTTGTCAGCGAGACGGTTGCCCGTGCCGCAAAAGAAACAGTTTTTAGGCAATTCCCAATCACCGATAGTATGCTGCTCGCAATTCAGGACATCCGAAAGGACATTCCACATGGGCGTATCCGCCTGCATGATCTCATCGAAGTTGATGAGGACAAACGGCCACTCCGAGCACAGCTGGTCGAGCGTGGTCTTCAGCGGCGGGACGGTGTACTGGGTCAGCATCTGGCCGTCCAGCTTAACTGGCAGCGCGTAGCCTGCAAATTCCACT
>TARA_R110000803_G_scaffold37781_4_pt1 | contig 32599 bp, 47 predicted proteins | sample TARA_R110000803 | Tara Oceans TARA_R110000803 (sample SAMEA4397772) | marine metagenome | biome: Polar Biome; feature: [SRF] surface water layer (ENVO:00010504); material: water (ENVO:00002006), including particulate matter (ENVO:01000060) such as... | depth 5 m | reverse complement strand
AATAAAACAATAATATGAATAAATATACTAGACAACAAATTGAAACAACCTTAAAACTAAAAGGATATAAATACTTTTCAGGAGCAAAAGGGTATGACGTAAATATTGTAGGTATTAGAAATTCATTAACAAAAAACAGAGTTACTAATGCATTTGATGATATTCTTACAATATCTTATCTAGATGAAATAGGTGAATGGCAATACCATGAATACAAATGCACTACAGACCCAGGAACACATTGGGTTGAAAATATAATATCAAAAAATGGAGTAGCTATCTTAAAACCAGGTCAATATAGAGGTTCACATAAAATTGGATTACATCAAGGTAAGTATGAAGCATTAAAACAATCAAAACCTCTAAAAGTTTATAGAGACGCTAATGCAGATAATACTTTTGATTTAATAGAAGAAAATATTGACAAAGGTATTTTTGGTATAAACATCCATAGAGCTACCTCTAGAGAAGGAGGAAAATCTACACGAGTAGATAAATGGTCAGCAGGGTGTCAAGTACTTGCTTCAAATAATGATTTTAATGAACTTATGAGTATAGTAAATATATCTAAAAATATATGGGGTAATTCATTTACTTATACTTTAATTGAATCTAAAGATATAAATAATTTAGCAAGCTAATTTGCAAATTTATTTTTGGTCGTGTTAATTTAATTTTAAATTAAATGTATACTAACCCACAACTTTTTATAATACAAATCCAAATATTATTTCAACACCTAGAAATATTTAATACAAATATTGAAATCTTAAATTTAAAACTGCGTAATAAGATTCCACAACTTAGGTTATGTTTAGAAAAAAAATCAAGGATGAGATTAAATTTAAAACGTCTTAAAACTCAACTATTAAACCATAAATCAAAAAACTAAAATTATTTTCAATACTTAACCTTTGATTATATTTATATCCGTCAAGAATTAATATCAAATGAAAATAACAGGTAGTTTATTAGTAAGTGGTGGATTATTTCCACAAGTATATTCCCCAACATCTAGTTTAACCCCATCAACAACAGTAAGTGTTAATTTTACAAGTGCCTCTATTTTTGAGTTAACACCTAATGCTAACACAATGCTTAACCTTACTGAAGTTCAAGTTGGAGTAAATAGAACAATTATTATGACTGGAGCCGGAGGTGGATATACACTCCAATTAAATGTAGAAGGACAATCAGGAACATTTAATAGAATATCAGGTAATTATAATGATGCTGGATCAACTAAAAATTTTATTAATTTACAAAGTGTATCCCCAACAGAATTTTGGTATACTATAGCACAACCCATATAATAAAAAAATATTTAGTTTTATGAATATGTTTGCTCAAAATTTTCTGATAGCTCCTACACCATCACCATCGCCATCTCCTACTCCTTCTCCTACTCCAGCTCCAACTGCACCTGCACCTAGTCCTACACCAACACCTGCATCACCAACACCTACACCAACACCAGCAACACCATCACCTGCAACACCTGCAACACCTACACCTACACCTACACCTGTAACACCAACACCATCACCATCACCAACACCTAGTCCATCTCCTAGCCCATCACCTACACCAACACCTACACCCGTTGCACCAACTTGTGCTGGTGAAGATTTATATGGACCTCATGCAAACAAAAATGATGCTTGTGCTGATTTATCGTCAACACGTTATAATTCACCAACTACACCTGCAACAACACCTGCTATAGCAGAGGATAAACCAATATATAATAACCCAACATGCACCTCCACAGCAACCTCAGGATGGTATAAAGATACTGTGTTTGGAGTAGGGTTTTGGGATGGAAATACTTGGAACTCCACACAATTATGTTAAAATAAACAAATAACAATACACAGAAGGCTTGATTATATAAGATATTGTTCGTATATTATGATATAATAATAAAGCATTTAAATATTCCGAAAGATAATAATATTTATTACATATAAAACACACATCATGGAAATGACACCTCAAGAAAAACAACGCTCAAGTAAATTAACCCCAGATGATCAACTTAAATTGCAAGCTATTATGCAAATGATGCAGAAAGAAAAAAATAATGCTGGTATTAAAGAAATTGAAGGTAATCAAGATGGAGATGATGAAGAGTTATCACCAGAAGAGTTAGCAAATAAGCATGCTGGTTCTCCTATGAAAGGAAGAATGAAAGAAGATGAAGAAGAAGGATACAAAGATGGTATTAAAGAAAATTACCAAATGGATGGTGAAACCTATGAACGCATTGATGGTTTAATAAATCGAGAATTAAAAAGAAAATTTATATTTGCCTTTGAAGATTTATATAATGATTTAATTGGAGATGGAGATCAGTTTTTTAAAGATGACGTTTTAGATTATTTAACTATACAATTAGATAAAGAAATTAATATAGATGAGTTAAAAGAGGATGAAATCAAAGCTGAAGGTGATTCTATTGTAGATGAACATGAATTTTATTTCTTCCAAAAAATGTTTGGAGAGAAATACTCAGAAGCAGAAATAGAAGCTTTCTTAAAAAGTAATGACTATCAAGAAGAATTAAAATATAGTGATTTAGAAGAAAGAGATTTCGCTAATTGGGATAACGCATTAGATTATTTTGTAGGTAAATCTGATAGTCGTGGTGGTAGATTAGATGAAAGTATTGAATTTTTTAATAGGATTGCATTTAAAAAGTAAACCATAAAGTACTTGGCTCCGTAAAGGGGCCATCGTACATTTATGTATTAATATTAAATAAAGGTTATATGGCAATTATTCAAATTACAAATTTGAACAAACACGGTAATAAACGTTCTCGTATTGTTCATCATCCAACTACACAAATAGGTTTTAATCCTAATGGTTTTGGTAGTTATTTCCACGTAAACATTTTTAAGTATGACTATAATCATCCCTTAATTCCTCCTGGGTTGATAACTTTAAATAATAAAAGGTATATAGTTCCTGGTTGGAAAGAAGTACATTTAAATACAACCTTAAATGATATAAATTGGGTTAAACCAAAAATAAAAAAAATAGATAAATTTAAATCTAAAACATGGAAATTCGATTCATCAAGTAGCAATGCAGTTTATACTGTAACACAGGTTGATTCTGTTACCTTAAAATGTTCTTGTCCTGGATTTTTTAGAGCAAAAGATAGAAATCTAGGATGTAAACACGTTCAGAAAATCAGAGTGAGTTTAACTAAATAAATTATATGAAAAAATCTATAACAATAGTTTTAATTATACTTGTAATGTCAATAGCTTCAGCATTTGCTACAGTTCACCTTACATCACCTATTCCTGCAACACCCTTAAAAATTACAAATAATCCTATTAATTTATCTCCTTCTATTTTAGAAATAAAATCACCTTTACCAATAATTAAAGGACATAATACTTTTTTAAATGATATAGGTTTTAGAGAATCTTCTAATAATTATAAAGCTGTTAACCAATATGGTTATTTAGGTAAGTATCAATTTGGTAGAAAAACTTTAAATGCTATTGGGTTTAAAGCTGTATCTAATAGAGAATTTTTATCATCTCCTTCTATTCAAGAAGAAGCAATGATAATTTTATTAAAAAAAAATAAACGTACATTACGTAGAGAAATTAAAAAATATAGTGGTAAAACAGTTAATGGTATTTATATAACAGAATCCGGATTATTAGCAGCAGCACATTTAGGTGGAGCTGGTAATGTTCGAAAGTTTTTTAGAAAAGGTAAAAATTTTACTGATGGTAATGGAACTCCAATAACTTCTTATATGGAATTATTTGCTAATTATAAAATTAAAATTTAATAACTATGAAAATAGGAAGTTATGTAACTTGTATAGATGACCAATTTAGCATTAAACAATTATCTAAATTAACAAATATACCTAAAAGAGATAATTACTATACTATAAGAGATATCATTGAATACCCAGAATTAAGTAGAGCAGGTATTCGTTTAGAGGAAATATCTAACCCTGAAATTGAATTAGAAAATGGAGTGTTCCATGAACCTACCTTTAGTATTATGAGATTTAGAGAATTAGATATTCCACCACCATTTGAAGAAGAGTTAAGTGAAATATTAGATTTAGAACTAGAAATATATGACAAAATATCTTAAAACATTTGTTGTAAAAATGGTTGAACATTACATACCTAAAGGTATAGATCCGTTTACTCATCTTAATAGCCGTGCTTTTATGTATGATCTTGTTATAGAAAAAATTGAAAGTAAAGAATTTCCACCAAAGCTTGCTATTATTAAATATTTATTGGAGAATTATAAAAAGGTAATTTATACTAAATTATCTAAATTAAATTAAAAAGTAATGAAATTATTAGGAATTATTTTAGTTTTGGCCGCCGTTGCCGCAATTGTGTTTTTTGTTAAACGTCTAAAAGATAAAGACGGAGATGGAGATGTTGATCTTAAAGATGTTAAAATAACAGCTAAAGATATAACAGATGATATCAATCATGGTGTTGATGACATTAAATCATCAATCACAAAAGCAAAAAATGAAGTAAAACGCCGTGCAAAACGAGTTAAAGAAGAATTACAAGATGTAGCTGATGCTGCTAAAGATGTAGTTGATCAAGCTGGTGACGTTGCTTCTGCTGTTAAAGGCAAAACACGTAAAGGTCGTAAACCTAAAGCTAAATTATAGTTTGAAAAATATATTACTATTTTTCTTATCATTTGTTTATCTAAGTTGTACAGCCCAAAATGAAGTTATACTTCCTCAAAATCAAATAGAGGTTGATGCTGGAATATTTAAAGTTCTTTATTCTGAATTTCTTGAGCAACCCTTAAATGTTAAATATAAGGTATTATGTCCTGAACCAGGTGTATCTCGAGACGGGATGAATTTTTATAGAGTAGATTCAATTCATACCTCAAATGATGCTGATTATTATAAAAATGTTTGGGATAAAGGACATATGGCACCTGCAGCAGCCTTTAACTGTACAAAAGAAATGTTAATTAAAACATTTTCTTACTTAAATTCTTCATTACAACACCAGTCCCTTAATAGGGGTGAATGGAGGTTATTAGAAGAATATGAACGTGAATTAGTTATACACGGTTACGATATTAATGTAGAAATTGAAATATTATTTGATACTATACCTAAACGTGTTTCTACTAATGCTGCTATTCCTAAAGCATTTAAAAAGCATTTATGGTATGGGTCAGATGGACAACATCATTGTTTTTATTTTTTAAATGAAGCCCCTAAAATAAAGGGGTTTGAAAATTACAAAATAGAATGTAATAATCATTAAAAAATTAGGTTCTCATAGAGAACCTTCTTATATTGACGTTATATAAAGGTTTTATGAAACAAAAAATAATCTTCCAATCATCTTTACCTAGAGCAGGAAGTACTGTATTGCAAAACATATTTGCACAAAACCCTAATTTCTTTGTTACTCCTTCATCACCCTTAGCTAGTTTAGTTTTTGGATTTAGAACAGTTTTTACAGTTAACGAAACACGAAAAACATCAGGAGGAGATATATACAATAAACCCTTCTTACAATTTTGTAAAAAAGGTATAAAAGGTTATGTTAAATCCTTAACTCATAAACCCTATTTTTTAGATAAAGGAAGAGATTGGATAGTTGATCCCCAATTTGTTACTAGTTTATTCCCTAAATGGAAAATGATATGTTTAGTAAGAGATCTTAGAGATGTAGCTTCTTCATTTGAAGTATTACATAGAAAAAAATCCTATTTAGATTCTGATTATGGTAACGGTTTTAATGTAGGAGAAGGTATTAATACTGAAGATAGAGCATCTTTAGTTTTTCAAAGTAAGCCTATGAGAAATATATTAAGTGGAATTAAAGAACATATTACAGTTCCAAACACTGTCAAAAATATACTATTTGTTAAATATGAAGACCTATGTGCAGATCCAAACACTACTTTAGATAAAATTTATAATTTTTTAACAATACCCTCATTTTCTCATAACTTTCAAAAAATTAAACAAATAACTAAAGAATCAGATACCCATTCTCCAATTGCCATAGATCATACTATAAGAAAAAAAATCGAAATTTCAAAAAACAATCATATTAATATACTTCCTTCTCATATAAATGAAGAAATTTACTTTAATTATAAATGGTATTTCGATTACTTTGGCTACCACAAATAAATTCATTACATTATAGCATATTAAACAATTAAAAATTATAAATTATGTCTTATTATTCAGTATTAGTTGAGTTAGAAGGTGAACCAAAACGAAATGGGGCTCCTACCAAAATCCGTGAAATGTATCTAGTAGACGCTATGTCAGTTACAGAAGCAGAAACAAAAACAGTTCAAAGATTATCAGATGAAGGAACAGTAATAAATTTTCGTGTTACTAAATCTAGTGAAACTAAATATTTAGCTGTTATTTAATATGGGGAAAATATCAAACAAATCTAGATATAATCAACTAATGAGTTGGTTAGAGGGAAGGAAAAATGCTAAAAAACATTCCTCTAATAAAACCGAAAGTAGAATAAGTTATTACAAAAGTAAAAATGCTTAAATTATAAATGAATATACTAGTTACAGGTGGAGCGGGTGCTGTTGGTAGTAATCTTATAGAAAGATTATTAAAAGATAATCATAAGGTTACTAGTTGGGACAATTACTCCTCAGGATTAGAATCTAATCATATTGAGGGTTGTAATTATCTAAGAATAGATACTCAAGAGTCAGAGCAAGCTTTTGATCCTAATTTTGATTTAGTTTACCATTTAGGCGAATATTCTAAAATAGTTCCATCCTTTAATGAAATCAAAAAAATATTCAACTTTAATATTAAGGGTAGTTTTGAACTAATAGAACAATGTAGCAAACATAATGTACCCATAGTATATGCTTCATCATCTACTAAATTACATGCTGATGAAAAACATTCTCCCTATTCATTTTTTAAATCAACAATAACTAATTTAATCCAAGCATATGGAAATTGGTATGGTTTAAAATATAATATCTGTTACTTTTTTAATGTTTATGGTCCTAAAACCGATACATGGGGAAATGAATACCAAACTGTAATAAACATATTCCATCAACAAAAACAGCAAGAAATACCACTTACAATAACAGGAGATGGTACACAATGTAGAGATTTTACTCATGTTGAAGATATAGTTGATGGATTAATATTAGCAGGGCAAAATATACATAATACATTATTCCAATTTGGGAGTGGGAAAGAATATAGCATGTTAGAAATAGCTAATGCTTTTGATCATCAATATACTTTTATACCTTCTAGACCTGGAGATAGACAAAATGGTGTTGCTGATATAAATTATACAAAATTAATGTTAGGTTATAATCCTAAACATAATATTATTAAATATATTAAAGAAATAATAAAACAATGAGAAGAATGAATTTTAAAGATTATTTATCAATTAGTTTACTTAATGTATTAGCACTAATTTTAATGTTACTCCCATTTAAAGGCAATGCAAATGATTGGGGTAAAATAGGACATAGAGTAATTGGAGAAATAGCTGAAGAAAATTTAAGTGACAGTGCACTTACAGAAGTAATGTATCTATTAAATGGAGAATCTATGGCTACAGCTTCAACATGGGCTGATGAAATGAGATCAAATCCTGATTTTAGACCCTATGATGCTTGGCATTATGTTAATTTACCTTTAGATAAAGAATATAATGAAATAAAACACAATCCAAAAGGTGATGTTATTCAAACAATTAATAAATGTATTGAAATATTAAAAGATTCAACATCTAACAAACAAACCAAAACATTCTATTTAAAATATTTAATACATACTGTAGGAGATCTACATCAACCTTTACATACAGGTAGATATTCAGATTATGGAGGTAGTAAAATTAAATTACAATTTATGGGACGTAAAGCATCTAATAAAACAACCAATCTTCATGTATTATGGGATTCAGATATGATTGATGACTACAAAATGGGTTATAAAGATTTTGCTAATCATTTAATGAGAACCCAACAAGAAAATTTCCAACAAGGAAATGCAGAAGTATGGGCAAACGAATCACATACTTTAGTTAAAGATATTTATGCAAATATAAATGAAGGTGATAAAATAGGATATGATTATATTTATACTAATTTCCCAACAGTAAAATTAAGATTATATCAAGCAGGTATTAGGTTAGCAGGAATATTAAATGAAATATACTTATGAAAGATAATTGTGTAGATTGTAATGTTGAAACACCTTATGATACAACTGATAGTATTTATATTAGATCATACTATATAGAAGGAGCAGGTCAATTATGTAAAGAATGTTATATAAAAACATTTGAATATACAATAGAATAAATAATGAATCCAATGAAAAAATGTAATGTTTGTGGCAAGCAAAGAAAGAACAAACATTATAAATATGAAGATAAAAAAACCTGTTTAAAATGTGAAAAACGTTGGTGGGTTAGAATATTACGTTTAATGGTAGCAGATAGAAGATTATCTCCATTAGAACGAATATCCAATAGATTAGCTTATTTTGGTACCGCATTTATTGTTATGTCACCATATTTACTTAAAACAGGTAATATAGGTGCTATAACTTATTTAATAGGAGCTTTATGTTCACTACCACAAGTATGGTTAGCTAAACAATGGAATATTGTAGTATTGCATGTTAATCTAATAATAGGTTATGGATTATATTTAATAACAATTTAAAAAATAAACAAATGAAAGAATTATTGTACAAGTACGGAGTTATTTATTTTGGAACCGTTTGCTTAATGGTAGGCCCTTATTTTATTCAATTACCTATAGGTAAAATATTATCTGTTGTAGGGTTAGCATTATTAACAGTTCAAACTCAAAGAACTAAATCATATAATTTATCACTACTAAATGTAGTAGGAATTGGTGGATATATCTTTTCATTATATAAGCAATTTACTTCATAATAAGATACAATGAGCAAATTAATTAATTTATTTGGCGGACCTGGTATAGGTAAAAGTGGCATTGCTGCAGGTTTAACATATGAACTAAAAAAACGTCATATAAGTTGTAATCAACCATATGAATACCCAAAACAATTAGCATGGGATCAGAATCTACCAGCAATAAAGGATCAATTATATGTTTTTGCAAATCAACATCGTGGAATAGCTCAGTCGTATAATAAAGTAGATTATATAGTAATTGATTCACCAATATTATTCTCTTTAATATATAAAACATATTACAATAGTGGATATCCTGCTAAATTTTATAGTGGAGCATTTAACCAAATGATATTGGATCTCCACAATAATTACGACAATTTAAATATTGTATTAGAAAGAACAGTGGGTGGGGCACATAATAAAAAAGAACGCTTTCAAACGTTAGAAGAATCAATAGCAATTGATAACCATACACTAAAAACACTTAACGAAAACAATATTCCTTATTATTCATTTAAAGTTGATGAAAATACAGTCTCAAAAATATTAGAACTAATATAAAATATAACCCAATGAATGAACCAGTAATAGCCTTAGTAATGATAGTAATGTTAGTAGTTGGGGTAGTTGACATATTCTTTAATAAACCAAAATAATAAATTATGAAAAAGGCAATTTTATGTATGGTACTAATTTTTATTAGTATTATGTCTTACGGACAAATGATTTCAGTTACAGGTGGTAACTTAACTTTTATGAATAAAGATAAGGGTTTTATCGAAGTAGAGGCTATGCAACATTTGGTAAAGAATGTAGATGTACATATTTCTTATACCAAGTTAATGGGTGGTAAAGATATCACCATGGTTGGCGGTAGATATGGACTATTCAAACAAAAAGTAGGTATTATGATATCTGCATGTTTTATGGAAAACCACAAGACTATGGGAATGGTTGGTATAGATATAAAACCATTAAAAAATTCTCCTATCAGTATTGTATATTCACAATCTACTGATAGTGATTTAAAACAATTAGGAATTAAATTTCCGTTATTTACTAAAAACAAACACTAAAAATAATAAATTAAATAAAAAGCAATTAATAAATTAATCAAAAACAACAATCATGGCAACATTAGAAGAAGTAGCAATCCACCACAATTTAAACCCTAACACTTTAAATACAAAAGATGATGGGTTAAAAATAGGGGTAAAATCAATAAAACAATTAGTAAAAATAATGGAGGGGAGAAAGATAGATAGAAACACAATAAATGATATTAAAAAGCTAGGGGAATTCTTCCAAGACGTAATAGATTCAAGAATGAACTAAAAACAAAAAACAAAGCATATGAATAATACCCAGACTACGACGTGGATAGAGACTCAGCGAAAAGTTTTTTATGACAATCCACCCACACCGGAATACGGATATACAACTACGAATATCGATCCAACAATTATTGAAATAAATTATATATGCAGGTAGATTTTCAATCAATATTAACGGTAATTTTGTTGTGGGAGATGTTGAAATGGATGGTAAGATCAATATAGGGGTGGGTACTGGGATACAACATAGCACGGCGGTATTCGTGGTATAACTGCGATTTAACGTGCGGCCTATTTCCAAGCACCCCGTCCCATGATTCGATAATTTGAATGCGTTAAAACGCGTTACCTTTACTATTAGGTATTACCGTAATGGTATGTAGTACATGCTATTGGGTATAACATAGTGGCGTATATTACCGAGTGGTATGTGGTAGCTATAAGGTGCGGGATGGGGTGTATGCCTTTGCATGTTGATGTATCCAAATTTTCTTATCGAACAGTATATATTTTGTTAAATTCACAATTAGCACCGCGGTAAGAAAAAATTATTCACAAAAAAATGTATATAAAAATGAGAATAATGCAAAAATTTAAAATAAATTAATAAAAATTTGGGGCCCCGGGGTGGGGTTCGTATCTTTATGGTGTTGAGTAATTAAGGTCAACGCTAATTTAAATAAAGGTTATATGATATATTCAGACAAAGAGTTAAAAGCAAAATTACAATCGTTACTTGAACAAGGCCACGTTGATGAAGCGTTCGTTGAAGACATTCGTGACTTACTTATGTCAGTAGATAATGAACCATATGAGTGTGAAGAGTTATTCCAAGGCACATTAGAAGCACTTGAATCGTTGAACATTGATGTACAAAAACATCGTGAATCAGCTGAATACTTAGACAACATGAACAACGCTTCACACGCAACCACTGAATAATTAGGCTACCTGAGATATTCAGCGTATATTTACCACGTATTAATAATTAAAAACAACAAAGGTTATGACAAAAATTAAAAACAACAATCGTATTACATTATCAGGCAAATCGTATTTGTCAGTTAACAAAGGTGTATTCAACAATGAAATGCTTGACCGCAATGATTTTGTTCGCATGAACAATAGAACATATTTTGCATCATTGCTTCCAACTAGATTGCATATCGATCGTAAATTAAGTGTACTCTAAATGAGTACGCTTGATAATTTCGATATTCAACCCGGCGAGCCCGCTCCCCGTGGCTTTAAAATTGAGATAACCCATCCTAGCACACATTGCTTAATAGGGTTCCAACAATGGGAAGCAGACGGCGACGAATACGATTATAATACATTTAAAATACACATATTGTGGATTGCTTTACGTTGGGACTGGTAGAGATGTAGGTTATCATATATTTACCACCATAAATTAATAATATGGCGACACTTAAACAAATATACACACAACTCGATGCAATCATCGAAGAACTCGAATATATCGTCGAAAATGGCGATAATGACAATTTATCCAGCGATATACATAAATTAGTGCTGGATCGTGTAGAAAGCGCAGCAATTGAATTAGATGGCATAATTCTCGATAAAGGCAATGGATTATATGAAGACGATGGAAAAGATGATTTCTTAGAAGATTCTGAAGAAGAAGGATATTAGCGGGGCGCTAGCGGCTCGATAGCGAAATATTAGCGGTTCGCTCCCACGATCGCAGCGATGCATCGATGGCGTGGTATCGCTATAAAAAAGGTGGACATCTTCAGAGATCCTTAACAGATCTACGCATCGATTAATATATACAGATATACAATCATAATGAATAAAGAAACCGCATTAGAGACCCTAGAAACAATACGAGAAAACATTAATATATGTTGTGCTATTACCATGGATCCCGAAGATGTAATTATATTATTAGATATTTTAAAAGAATACATTGAAACCGAAACCGAAACTTAGTAAAGAAAAAATGCGTTCTATATGGGATGCATCTAAACCCAACGTATATAAGAATAAAACTAAGTATACGCGTAAGGGTAAGGCCCGTTTTACCCCCTTTACCCCCGAGGATTAAAATCTCCATCCTCTTTTTTAAAAAAATTTTCTATATCGACAAAATAATTAGGATACCACATATATTATTCGTACATTTAAGTATAAAATAAAAAGGTTATGGAATTTAAGAAAATTACCCCTAAACAAGCCAATCAGTATATTTCATTGAAAGATGATTATACGGGAGCTGATTTATCATCAGCTGCTTTCTTTACATTAACTCCTTCTGTTAAATCTCCAAATAATGAAGAAGGTTGGGAAGATGTTACTTATTATACTCCTCGTAAAAGAAATATGTTTGTTGAAAGAGGAGAAGGAGACCAATGGGTCTATGTATTATCTAACCCAACTACACCGGGTCTTCTAAAAATTGGTTATACAAAATCAGATCCAGATACTCGTGCTAAACAAATATCTAACGCTACAGGTGTCGCATTACCATATAAAGTAGAGTGGGCTTTTAAGTGTTTTAACGGTGAGCAATTAGAAGGCGAAGTACATCGTATGTTAAGTGAATTTCGTGTTAATAACGCTAGAGAATTTTTTGAGGTAGATTTAAGTGAAGCTAAGAAAGCTATAATGAAACTAGGAGAAAATTACATATAGGGTTGGTTACTGTAGATATTATTCGTATATTGATGGATAATATTGAAATAAAAAGGTTATGACAAATATAAATAAAAAATTAAGGACTATCTCCCTAACACTTGCGTGTTTAGGTTTATTTAGTTGTGGACAAGTTGATGAATATGATTTTATACTCAGTGTTGAAGATCAAATTAACTTTAAAGCAAAGGCAATAATAATTAATGGAAATAATAATTCCAAATATAGAACAATCTATCTAGATACCCTACAAAGTGAAACATACACATCAATTTACGCTGAAGCCAACCAGATGCCGATACATCAAAGATATAATGGCGAAAACAATATATGGGCTACTTTTCATACCCCTATTTCTTATACTAATTACGATACTAATGTTAATTATAGTAATGTCCCTTATGTTGCTTCCACCTCTGTTCGCTTTGATTATGCTAGAAGTTATAATGGTCAAACCACTGGATACGTCCCAACAAAGTTGGACTTATATACTAAACAAATGGTGGGTCCGATTCACAAATCTGCGATAAGAAAACGAGACACTATTCCTGTTTATATGCATGTAGATTTTGATGGAAGATATGAAGTGAAAGATACTTTATTTATTGTATTAGCTCCTAGATAGTATATACGTATTATTATATGTGCCTATAGTCATTAAATTCTTTCGAGCGAGTCTTTTGAGTCAATTTAGATAAAATATTAAATAAAAATAAAAATTATGGAACAAGGATTTGAACAATTTGAAGAAAAAATAAATGAATTACAAAACTTTTCGCACGGTTTGATGGGAATGGCTGGAGGGTTTGTTGATATTGCTTTAAGCCCTTTTGAATCACTTTTTGAAAAAGATGAAGGTGGTGAAGAATTATATAAAAAACTTACTAAAGAAGAACTTTTTGAAATGGTCCATACCCTTAATAATGATATTATTCCCCTTTGTAAAGAAGCAAGTTATAAAGAAGGGATAAAAAAAGCAAAGAAGTTTATAAAACTTTTCAATAAAGAGTTGGATACCTAAAATAGAATCATTACCTTATAGACATAGATAATTTGAAAATAAAAAATGGAAGTTGAAATTAAAAAAAAAGGAAAGGGAAAAATAACATTATACACTTTACCTTATTGTAGTCATTGTCAAGAAATAAAGCTATTACTTAATCAACATAAAATTCCTTTTAATGAAATTGATATTGATACAAACCCAGCCTTAGGTGATACAATTGAAGAAAAATTAAAAACAGAATCTTACCCTATAATTTATTTCCAGAAAAAACCCGGTGAATTTATTTATTTATTATCCGAGACAGATTTGGTTAAGCTAAATAATATTCGTATATTTAACACAATAGATGAGGCGCTTGAAATCCTCTTACAATATTACTATGAGATATAAAGAACTAGTACAAGGAAATTTAGAAAAAATTTCAAACAGACTTAACAATGTTAAACATCATGCTATGCGTGGTGAAAAAGTCGAAGTAAATCAAGTAATTGATGATATCAAAGAAATGATAGACCAACTTCAAACATATTTAAATAACGAAACTCAGATATAGATGGTGTTAACAGCGGAGCAAATCAAGGAGAATTACGAGGTACTTCTTGGAGGCATTGAGAAATACGTTTCGGGGGACCGAAAACAAAAATTTCTAGACTTTTATAATAGTTTAGATGAACGTATTGCCCTACTCCCAGCCTCTCATAAGAAGGCTTATCACAATTGTTTTCCCGGTGGTTATGTTGATCACGTTGTACGTGTAATTACTGCCGCATTTAAAGTTAGTGCTGTATGGCAGGAAATGGGAACACATGATACGTATTCAGATGAAGAGTTATTTGTCTCCGCGTTAAACCACGATTTAGGGAAAATTGGATCCCTTGAAGAAACTTCAGTTTTCCCCTCAAAGGATGAATGGAGGAAGAAAAATTTAGGGGAAATGTATACATTCAACACTAAGAATGAATATATGACAGTTCCAGATCGTTCCTTATTTTTACTTCAACAACAAGGAATCCAACTTACTACAAATGAATGGATTGCTATTAAAACACATGATGGTTTATATGATAAGGCAAATGAATCTTATCTTAAAGGATTTATGCCCGAAACTAAACCTCGTACTTCATTACCCTTCATTCTACATCAGGCTGATCTTATGGCAGCTAGGATTGAATTTGAAAGAGAATGGTTAGATACCTTTGGGGGTCAAGAAAAAACCAAAGCTAAAACTACAAAGCAAGACCGAGTTAACTCTAATTTAGGCAAAATAGGTTCTAAAAATACTAGTTTAATGGACTTAGTAAAAAATATCTAAATGACAACATCTAGCATTATTATTATCAATATCGGGGTTTTTTTATTTTTAATATTATTCTATATTATATGGAATTTAATGAAAAAAAATGAAAAGTTAGAAGATGCAATTAATAAAAGAGATACATATATAGATTCAATATCTAATTTAATGACCGAATCTAATCGTAAGATTAAAGAAATAGATTCAAAACAAATATTTGAATCCGATGATGAAATTGGGTGGTTTTTTAAGGGGATAAAAGAAATCCAAGACTTAATAAATGAATATAATATTAAAAAATAAATGACTTTACCCTTAGATGAGGACTTAAAGGCTAAAGTTCTAGCCGTACCCCAAAAAGACGAAGGACCTCAATATACTAAAAAAGGAACCCTTAGATTACGTAAACCTAAAACTAAAAATCAATATTTTACTGCTGATACTGAAGAAGCTATTATCGAGTATTTAAATACTACCGATCAACGTATGCGTAATAAAATATACAATGAACGTATATGGTATGGTTTTCATAAATTAACAGAAAATATTATCCATACTTTTAAATTTTATTATACAGAAGTAGATACTATACCTGAATTACAACACGAGGTAACTGCTTTCCTTTTAGAAAAACTCCATTTATATAAACAAGAAAAAGGTAAAGCTTTTTCCTATTTTGGTACTATTGCTAAACGTTATTTAATTTTATATAATAATAACAACTACAAAAAACTTAAACAAAAAGCTGATGTAGAAGCGATAGATAATGATCAGTCGATTACTATTGATTTAATCAACAATCATAGTATAGAACAACCCAAAGATCATGCAACTGAATTCATAGAATTTCTTATTAAGTATTTTGATTTATTTTTATTTGATCATTTTCCCAAAAAAGAAGATGCAAAAACAGCAGATGCTGTTATATCCTTATTTAAACGAAGAGAAAATTTAGAGTTATTTAATAAAAAAGCCATATATATTTATATACGTGAAATAACTGATCAATCTACACCTCAAATTACTAAAGTTTTAAAGAAAATGAAAAAGATATATCAAAAGTTAATAACACAATACTCCGAACATGGATATGTGTCTATGAAGATGTAAATTTTTATTATACTTATATTTATATCCAAATAACCGCTTATGGATTTTTCACAAGTAACATTATTTGGAAAGAAAAACTTTTCTGATCTTCTAAAAGAAATACATACTAATCAAAAAGATAAAGAAGTTCAATTACGTTCATTAATTGAAGGACTAAAACCCTTAATCACCGATCCAGGTGAGGCAACTATGATTGTTCCATTAATTAAAGAATATATGGAATTAGCAATTAAAAACGATGATGCCTTAATCAAAATGGCTGGTATTGTTCAACGTGCTATGAATAGCAAGATGGCTGATACTGATGAAATACTTTCTGATGAAGATAAAGAGATGTTATTTAGTTCTCTTCAAGAATTGGATTCAAAATCACAAGAAATAAAAGTCAAAAATGCCAGTTAACGAAAATGGACCAGTAGATAGTGTAAACACTAGAGCTCAAGTAGAAGGTTCTTCACAAAGTGGAGGAGGAGGATTTATACCTGCAAGGGTTATAGATATATCTTTATTTCCTTCTCCCGATGGTAGGTCTACTTATCAACTAACAGATGGTTTTGCGGGTATTGGTGCTATAAAAATTGAATCTTTAAATTCAAATAATATAGGATCTGAATTTCCACAGGGTGCAATAGCCTATCCTTTAGATGGAAATTATAGAAAAATGCCCTTAATAAATGAACTTGTTTTTGTTGTATTAGGCCCCTCTAAAAGAATAAATCTAGACGGAGATTCTAATGCTAGTGATTTTTATTATACTAGTACTATTAATGTTTGGAATGGGGTAACAACAAACCTTTTACCTTCCCCTGATTCTATTCCCTCGTCTACAAATAATACTTCTAATCAAAATGTAGAAGATGGTATTGAAAATCAAGAAACTACTACTCCCTTTTCACCTAAAACTGGTAATTTCTTTATAGAAAACCCCTCAGTAAGAAGTTTATATCCTCAAGAAGGAGATGTTCTTTTAGAAGGTAGATTTGGAAATTCTTTAAGATTTTCATCTACAATGACACTTCCATCAGGCAGTAATGAAACACAAAGTCCATGGAGTTCTACGGGAAAAGCTGGATCGCCTATAACAATATTAAGGAATGGTCAAGTTGATGCAGGGATTCGTAATAACGATTGGTTTCCAATCTACGAAAACATTCAACAAGACGATTCTTCTATATACTTAACTAGTGGTCAAAATATTAATGTTCTTTTAGCATCATCTAATTTTATATCTTATGGGATAGACGCTATATCTGGGTTTGATACAACACGGGACTTACAAGAAACAGAATTAGATAATAATCCTACAATATCTCCTAAAGAAGCCGATACTATTGAAACTGTATATGATATTGTAAATGTTGAACCTGCTTTATCACCTACTCCAATTCCAGAAGATAATGAAGAACCAAATAGACCTTCTAGATAAACATTATTATAAAATATAAACAATGGCTGAAAAAATTGTACCATATTCTCCTACTTTTCCATATAATGGGAATCAGATCATTATTGATTCGGGAAGAGTTTTACTCAATGCAAAAGAAGAAGCTGTTTTAATATTAGGTAAAAAAACAATAGGCTTATCTACCCAGGGTAGTATTAATTTTGATACAAGCACCTCATTTATAGTAAACTCCCCAAAAATTAAATTAGGAATAGGAACAAATTCAGATAGTCCTTTAATAAGAGGAGATGTATTAGTTGAAGTCCTTGATGAAATTATGAGAATACTAGGTGATTCATTAGCAAATCAATTAAAAGATTCTATAGATTCACAAGGTATGCATGCTACTGAACTTAGGATGATTGCAGTCGCATTTTCAAAATTACCAAATATTATAAATGATTCTAAAGATAGATTATTATCAAAAACTAGCTATACTAAATAATAATGTCAAATAAGTTAAAAGAGCAAATAAAAAAACAGTATAATACACTAAGTCCATTTATTATAAAATTAAATGTACTAGCTTATGACATAGTATATGGAAAAGGGAGTATTAGTGAAGCACAAGCAGAAGCAGCTACAGCAGCAGCAACTAAAGCAAATAAAGATAATCCTAAAGGTCTAAAAAACTTACTTAAAGACCCAAGTTTATATAAAACTCTTAATGGAATAAGAAAAGTTAATACTTTTGATTTATGTAACCCTCTTAATTTCGTAGCAAATAAAATAATACCTCCTGAATCTGAAATAGGAGGAAAATTAAATGATGCTGTAACTTTTATAAAAGAACTTCAAACTAAACTTAGTGGATTTAGTATTATTCCTGGAAGTGAACAAGTAACAGCAACACCTTTTATTGAAGATAATAACCCCAATGCATCTCCTAATCCAAATATACCCTTTATAGGACAAGGTAAAATTAATTTGACGTTTTCAAGACCTGTTAACAAAAAACTAGCTAATGGAACACCTGTTATTTTAACCCAAACAAATAACCCTAAAGTAAATAGTGAAATGGTTGGGACTATAGAAAGAATTATACCACCACCAACCAATACTTTACAAAGAACAGCATTTAACCAGGGAATTGGAGAAACAACTTCATATCAAATAAACATTACATCTCTTACTCCCCTTGAACCTCCTTATCAAACAACAAGAACAGGAACTACAATAGTTGACGAAAATGGAGATGCAATATTAGCTACCTATACAGACTGGACAGTTCAAATAGATAAAAAATCAACAGCTGATATAAGAGAATTAGCAAAAGAAGTAAATTCTATATCTACTCTTCTTAGAGAAGCAGGAATAGGTGATTTTGCAAATGAACTTGCTGACATAAGAAATGTACCCGGTTTATCAGGTTTAGCTAAATTTGCTACTCAAATTACAGATATAGTTAATAGTCCTGTTGCTGCCTTAAATCAAGGAGGGGTACAAACAGGAGCTATAGCTAATGAATTAGATTCACAAGTTGCTTTTTTAGAGGGTGGTTTAACAGCAGAACAAGTATTAGAAAGATCTAAACTATTTAGAGAATTTTCAAGAAAATTAGAACCCTTATTAGCTTTTGATTTTTCTTTAGAAAGTATTTTTAAATCTGTAACAGAAGATGCAAATTTACTTGTAAGAAAAGCTATACCTTATAAAGAATTAGCTCAAGTTATTAGAGGAATTTCTAAAGCCATTGAATTTATAATAGGAATAATTTCCTTTATTATATTAATACTTAAAGTATTAAACACAATTGTAAAAATATTTATAATAATTTTAAAAGTATTAATAATTGTTATAAAAGTATTAAGAAAAATAATCAAAATACTATCCATTTTTGTAGGTGGGTTTGGTGTAATATTAGGAAATAAACTAGCTGAAATTCAAATAGCTTTAACTCAACTTAAAGATGCTCTTCAAAAAGTTAGTACCCTTTTAGAAGCTGTTATTGCCCCTCTATCTTTAGTTAAAAAATATTTAAAAAAAATAGTAAGACAATTAGGCATACTTGCTGTTAAATTAGAATCATGTGAATCTGCTTCTAAAGAACTAAAAGATTCAATATTAAATGCTACTAAAATAGCAGCATTAGCAGCTAGAGGGTTTGATACTGTTGTTCCTGGTGATACTAGAGATTATGATGTATCTATAGCAAGTGGAGTTATTTTTTCTGATCAAGATGGTCAACGTTTAAGAAATGAATTAAATTATTATGAAGATGAAAAATTTACTGCAACTCCAAATGGATTTTTACTTAGTTTAAGAGACAATGTAATAGGATTTGATGAGTTTGGTAATTTAGTTTTATTTACTCCCTTAATATCTTTAGCTTCCGGAGTTAATTTTGAAGAAAGTGAAGGTCAAGCCCTAAGAGAAACTTTAAATTATTATACTTTTAATAAATTTATAAATAATCCTATTATTAATGAATTATTAGATGCTGCTGATAAACAGGCTCAAGAAAATATTAAAGAAGCAAGAGAAGTAGATCCTAATGATGTATTTGGTAATTTTCAAGAAAAATTTAAAGGATATACTCTTAAAATTCAAGAAGAAAGAACACTTCCAAATCCACCTAATAACCAAACTGCTACTAGAAGAAGAGGTTTAGCATTAGATAATAAAGAAAAAATAGTAGCTTCTACTGAATTAACTTTTTCAACTAACTTAACAACAATAGTACAAGAACTTAAATTTATTATTTTACGTAACATAGAACTTGGAATTTTATCAATTAATCCAACAGATAGTTTAGGAAGTATTGATGTTCCTGATAGTGATACTTTAGATATGGTTCAAAGTTTAGGTGCCTCTCCTATATTAGTTAATGAAATTAAATCAGAAGCAAATAACAGAGCAGCTAGTAATATATCATCTGTTCCTGATCCTACAGCTCAATCACCAGTAGAAACAAGAATTGGGAATGAACCTTTTACTTTACAAGAAGCACCACCACAAGCTCCACCTCAAACTGCTGATAAATCATCTCCATCTAAAGTTGTCCCTATAGAGGGATTAATGAATAAAGGGGTTAATGATTTTATTAAAGACAATCCATCTATAAATAATATCCAAAAAACTATGGATATGTTATTTAGAGCAACCCCAGAACAATTAAATTCAATAATGAATAATCCTGGATCAGAAGAATTAAATATAGATGAATTTGCTGCAAAATTAAAATCTTCTATCCTAGATGAAATAGATCCTAATCCTGATAAAGTTGAAGAAATTACTAAAAAAACAACCCAATGGAAAGAAGGATTAAAAGAAAAAACAAAGGCAGATTGGGAAATTTTATTTAGAAGAACTAGAAATACAAAAAATCCAACTCCTCCATTTGAACTTTATTATCTTAGTATTGAAGAACAAGAATTACCTACTTGGATAAGATTCTTATTAAGACAAAGATATACTGAACTTGAAGTACAAGGTGGGATAAAAGATGAAGACTTAGGAGATAAATATAAAATTAAAATAAACGATAACGAAGTTAAGGTAGAACTTAGACCTGCAAGAGGAAAATAGTAGATAAATATTTATAATCATGAAAATAGAAGCTTTTAGAAAAATCATTCGCGAAGAAGTAAGAGGTGTAATTAAGGAAGAATTATCTTTAATTATGAGTACTCCTATTTCATCTAATGAAGTATTAAAAAAACCGGTTGTTGAACAAAAAGTACAAAGACCATCATTATCTGAATTAACGGAAACAGTCCAACCTACTGCTCCACAACCACCCTTATTTGATTCTAATGATCCCTTAGCACAAATGTTAAACGAAACAGCTGCTGAAGGTTCTTGGAGAAATATAAACGGAAGTGGTGGATATACCGCACAAGATGCAGTTGGATTCGGAGGTGGAATGCCTGGTGGTGAAACTAAAGTAGTTGAAAATGTAGACCAAATGCTATCAGGACAACAAGGAGCTAGAGATGTAAACCAAGTATCAATTGATGCTGTACCTGACTTTTCAGGTTTAATGAGTAAAATGAAAGAAGCAGGTCAAATATAATGGCATATATAGTACGTAATGTTGATATTTTAGATTTACAACCTAGTACGGGTGTGGGTATAACTCTCCCTTTTAATGGAGATACTGGAATAAATACAAGTTATACCACTCAAGAAGCTACTAAATCAAATCTGTTAAACTTTATTTTAACAGGTAAACGAGAAAGAATAATGAACCCTGGATTTGGATCAGGATTACGTGATGTAATTTTTGAACAATTAACACCAGAGATAATAGATACAATTGAAGAAATAATCATAGGAGGAGTCGATCTGTATTTCCCTCAGATAACAATAAATACTATAAATGTAGATTTGTTACCAGATTCTAAAACTCTTTCGGTTTATTTAAATTATTCTATAGATAATACAAACATTACAGATGAACTACAAATCAATTTAACCAATGGCGGAGTCTAAAGAAATACAATACTTAAATAAAGACTTTGATGGGTTCAAACAAAAACTTATAGAGTTTGCTGAAATATATTACCCTTCAACGTATAATGACTTTTCAGAAACCTCTCCGGGGATGATGTTAATTGAAATGGCATCATATGTTGGTGACGTTTTATCTTTTTACGTTGATAATCAAGTTCAAGAAAATTTTTTACAATATGCTAAGCAGAGAGATAATTTACTTTCATTAGCTTATACACATGGTTATTTCCCTCAAGTAACTAATGCCTCAACTACTAAAGTTGATATATTTCAAATAGTACCTGCATCTATAGCTAGCGGGATAATTCAACCTGATTTTAATTATGCTATGATTATTGATGAGGGGTTTCAAATTCAATCTTCTAACAATACCTCACAGTATTTTTATGCTTCCAATAAAGTAGACTTTACAATCTCAGGAAGTGTAGATCCAACTGATATATCTGTTTATTCCTTAGATTCAAATAACCAACCTAACTTTTATCTATTAAAAAAATCAACTCTAGCAACTGCTGGTAGATTAAAAGAAGCTGATTTTTCATTTACTAATCCACAACGATTTTCTACAGTACAAATTGAGGATAATAATATTATAGAAATAGTAAATATTACGGATATTAATGGTAATCAATGGAATGAAGTACCTTATTTAGCACAAGAAACTATGTTTGATTCACAAACAAATATAGCTCAAAATGACCCTGAATTATATCAATATAATGAAACAACTCCTTATTTACTTAAAATAAAAAAAGTACCAAGAAGATTTATAAAAAGATTCAAATCAAATAATACCTTAGAATTACAATTTGGTCCTGGAGTATCTTCTAACCCAGATCAAACAATTACCCCAAATCCTGATAATATAGGATTAGGATTACCATATGGTCAAGATAAATTAACTACTGCTTGGGATCCCTCTAACTTTTTATATACTAAAACTTACGGGCTATCCCCATCTAATACAACCTTAACTGTACAATATTTAACAGGAGGAGGAGCAGTTTCAAATGTATCCTCCAACTCACTTACATTATTAGCTTCAGGTAATGTTACATTTTTTGGAACTAATTTAGATAATACTTTACAATCTACAGTAAGATCTTCATTACAATTTACAAATAATAACCCTGCAACAGGTGGTGGAGATGGAGATACAAATGAAGATATTAGATTAAATTCAATTGCTCAATATCCAACACAATTAAGAACTGTAACTAAAGATGATTATATAGTAAGATCTCTTTCTTTACCTGCTAAATTTGGAGTAGTATCTAAAGTTTATGTAACTCAAGATATATCTTATCAACGTAACTTACAAACTACTGAAAATCAATACGATACTAACTTATTAAGTTTATATCTTTTATCTAAAAATAATAATGGTCAATTATCAATAGCAGACCCAGCCTTAAAATCAAACTTAACTTCTTTTTTAGGAGAATATAGAATGTTAACTGATGCTGTAGAAATTAAAGATGCCTTTATTATTAATATAGGAGTTAACTTTGACATAATTTTATTACCTAATTATAACAATAGAGTTGTTATTAATAGATGTGTTAATGCAATTACAGATTTCTTTGACATAGATAAATGGCAAATTAACCAACCTATTTTATTAAATCAAGTTCGTAACTTAATTGATAATGTAGAGGGTGTTCAAACAATTAAAAGATTAGAAATAGTAAATAAAGTAGGAGTTGATAATGATTATACACAATATGCTTATGATATAAATGGAGCTACTATAAATGAAGTACTTTACCCTTCATTAGATCCTTCTATATTCGAATTAAAATTTCCATCTACTGACATAAATGGTAGAGTAGTAACAAACTAAACAAATGGCTGTATACAAAATATTCCCCGAAAAAGATGCTTTTATCTTATCTCAATATCCTGCACAAAATACAGGTAGAGATGAGGTATTAGAAGTTGCAAATATAAATGGAATTAATATCCAAGCAACAACCGGGGGTGATCTACCAGCCGTTACTCGAGCATTAGTCCAGTTTAAAACATCTGATATAAATGATGTTATCACAAATAAAATAGGCAACTCTGTATTTCAAAGTGATTTAAAATTATACATGGCATACGCTGAAAATGCTCCTTTAAACTATACTATAGAAGCATACCCCGTATCTGGAGCTTGGGATATGGGAACTGGTAGAGTAAGTGATATTCCTCAAACAACAAATGGAGTTTCATGGGGCTGGAGAGGCGAATCAGGGTCAAATGCTTGGACTACAGATGGAGGAGATTGGTACACTAACAAATCAGGATCATCTCAAGATTTTGTTTATACAAGTAATAAAGATATTTCAATGAATGTTACTGACATGGTTAAACTGTGGAACAGTAGTTCAATTGATAATAACGGATTTATAGTTAAACACAGTGCGAGTATTGAATTTTCATCCTCATACGTTGATACTAGCTATTTTTCCATGGATACCCATACAATTTACCCACCTACTTTAGAATTTAAGTGGGACGATTCAACATATTCCTCATCACTTCCTCCTGTAACGGGTAGTGATTTTATCCTATCTTTTACTAATTTAAAAGAAGAATTTGAAGATAGTGGAATATATAATTTTAAAATAAGATCAAGAGATACTTATCCTGCTAGGGCTTTCCAAACTAGTTCCGTATATTTAGATGGCAAAGTACTACCTACATCTTCTTATTGGGGTTTAAAAGATTCAAAAACAGGAGAAATGGTAGTAGATTTTGATACTTCATATACAAAAATAAGTGCTAATAATAATGGTAACTTCTTCACAGTTTATATGGATGGGTTAGAACCCGAAAGATATTATCAATTAATGGTTAAAACTGTAGTTGATGATGAAACTCTAGTAATTGAGGATAAAGGGAATTATTTTAAAGTAATTAGATAATGGCAGTACAAGAAGTAAAACTTAATAAACAAGTATTTGGAAAAATATCCTATTCTAATATTGTAGATACTGAATTTACACAATTAGTTACACCTCAAGATGTCACTGAAATACCAGATCCTATGACAGTACCTGAATTTTTTCAGGAATATGATAGATTATTTATTGAAATTCCTAGAAAAGGAAATTTTGGTTCACATGAAGAATTAGTTAAAAGAAGTTCTTCATATATAGGAGTAACAGGAGAATCAGATGAAATGCAAGCCTTATTAGATGAAATAAATGATCTAAGAGTTCAATTATTATCATCACAACAAGAAATTATTAATTTGAGCAGTAATACTTAATGGAAAATATAAGTGTAGTAAATTCTTTAAACGATTATTCAAATCAAGATTACGATAACAAAGACCAATCTTTATTAAATGGTTTTGATATAAATCGAAATTTTGGTGCTGAACAAGATGTTATTGAATTACATATATATAATGCTCAAAATCAAAGATTAAGATCATTTTACGATTATAAAAATTATACCGTTCAAACAACAACGGAAGATAGTTCTTTATTTGATACTATTTATTTTGATCCTGAAAAAGATATAAAAGGTGCCGGATATGAATTAGGTAAATATAACCCTTCATATTTTTTCTATAGACCTATATTTCTAAGTAATCCTGATAGACAATTCTTTATAAAAGAAATATCATCAGACAGAACTGAAATTAAAGTAGTAACTAATGATTTGTCATATGATGAATTAGGTACCTCTTATTTTAATTACTTAGTATCAAAACAAGGTAAGAGTTTTTATTCTGATTTCCTTTTAAATTTTGGAGAAAATAAAACATTAATAGGTGTAAATAGTTTATTAGATAATACTAATCAAGCTGAACCTAGTTTATTTATAAAATTATACGAACCTCTTCCACTTGATTTTAACATAAAGGATACTTTATGGTTTGTAGAAGAAATATCAGATTCTATTGCTTTCAATGTAGATATAGAATTTATTGCGGAAGTTGAAGAAGAGCAATTCGAATATTTAAGAGGTCCTAATACTAATATTGAATTAAATGTTAAATCTGGTTTTAATACTAAGTATTTTAATGCTAGTGAATTATTAGATACAACTTTAACTTCATCATACCAACAATTAAAATCTGTTTTAGAAGAAAAAAGTATAAACATAAGTATAGATAATACTGATTATTCTAACTTTGTGCATTTCTCCTCAGCATACGACAGATTAGAAAACTTTAAATATAAATTAAGTTTAATTCAAAGTAACCAAAATGATTTAAACAATTTAAAGGGTGCTGATGTTTTAACTGACAATTCCTTTATATCTGCTTCTAAAGCAACACTTCAAGAAAATATTAACGTATTAATTGAACAGTTTGATAATTATGAATATTTTTTATATTATGAATCGGGTTCAAAATCATGGCCTAAAACAAATTCAACACCACCTTATACTAATTATCCTGTTAATAATATTTCTTCTTCTGTATGGTTTGGATCCATAAATGAAGAAAGTGTTTTCTATGGAGGTCAAATTTTATCTGCTTCATTTTATGATTCCGATAACAGAGATTATATTTGGAATACTCTTCCATCCTATATAAAGGATGATCCCCAAAATGATAATTTACAGTTACTTACTGCAATGTTGGGTCAACATTTTGATTACATATGGACTTATTCTAAAGCAATAGGTGATATAAAAAATGCAGATAATAGACCTGATTATGGTATATCTAAAGATTTAGTAGCAGATGCATTACGTTCCTTAGGAATAAAATTATATACATCTAATAAAACTGATGATAATCTATTTTCAGCACTTATAGGAATATCTCCTTCAGGCTCATTAACTCCTGATACTGGATCATTAAGAGTAGAAAATTATATTTCTGCTTCAAATGATTTAATGACTGGGGATGATATTAACAAAGAGGTATATAAACGTATTTATCATAATTTACCTTATCTACTTAAAGCAAAAGGTACCTATAAAGGTTTAAGAGCTTTGTTAAACTGTTTTGGAATTGCTGATTCAATTCTAAGAATAAACGAATATGGGGGAAACCAAAAAAATATAAGAAAAGTAACCCAATTCTATGAAAAGTCTAACTATGTGTTTGCTACTCAAACATCAAGTGTATTAGAAGTTCCATGGTTACCTACTTTATATCCTATGGTTCCTGATTATTGGGAAGATGTTGAACAAGATTGGAATGATATTGAAGGTTGGTGGAATGGTATATTAGCTGAAGATCAAGTACCTGATACTGTAGAATTTAGGTTTAAATCAAATGGTATACCTTCATCAAGTAAATATTTTACTCAATCACTTTTCCAAGTAAATAACTCATTAACTACCTCTCAATTTGCCCTTCAATTATTATACCCTTCAGCTTCTAATGCTGCTAGAGGTGGTGGTGGTTTTGAAGAATATGGTGAACTAAGATTAGTATTATCAGGATCACAGGGATATACTTCAACTGAACCTATATTTTTACCCTTTTTCTCCGGAAGTGGATGGTGGAATTTAAAATTAGATAGAACTCCAACATCTTTAAATTTAAATAGTACAGGCTCTATTCCTGTAACTTATTCTGTAGAAGTTAAATCTGGAAATTATGATGGAATTAACACGTTCATTGACTACCAAGGTTCTGCTAGTATAGCTATACCAACAATTTCAGCTTCCTATAATGAAGCTTGGAACAATTATACTTTTGGAGAAGATAATAATCAATTTTATGGTTTTTTAGGAGGGGCTAGTAGTAGTAACGTTATAACTCAAGATGGAGTAATATTTGATGGTTGCTTTCAAGAATTTAGATATTGGATTTCTACTAACTTATCTGGATCTACCTTTGATCAACACGTATTAAATCCAACTTCATATGTTGGTAACGATCTTACGTCATCATATTATGATTTAATATATAGATTACCTTTAGGAAATTACAATGATATATCAGGATCTGATGGTGACAATAAAGTATATACTGTTCACCCAATGTCTACTGGTTCATATGCGCCTACTGCTTCATTTTTAGGTACAGGATCTTCTACAGTAAATTATGGAAATATTACTAATTTTACTAGCAATACTTTTGTAACAAATAGTAACGTTGATATAATACAAGGTCCAGATATTGGAGCTTTTACTCAAAATGAAATTAAAATACGATCTCAACAATATCCTATTGCTTCAGGCTCAACATTATCTCCTTATATAAGTGTACAAGAACAAATTGAAAATCCTTATACTGCTGATTTAGATATAGCTGAAATAGCTTTCTCAACACAAAATAGTATTAATAACGATATTATAAACCAAATAGGATTTTTTGATATAGATGAATATATAGGTGATCCAACCCTTGCTTCTTCAACTTCATATCCTGAATTAAATGAACTAAGAGATTTTTACTTTAAAAAATATTATAAAAAAACTAATGTTAATGCCTTAATTAGATTACTTAATTATTTTGATAGTTCTTTATTTAGAATGATTCAAGATTTTGTACCTGCAAAAACATTACTTAATACAGGTTTAGTTGTAAAACCTCATATATTAGAAAGAAGTAAAACAGAAAAATTTGAACCATCCTTTACATTTATAGGTGATTCAGGATCCATTGATATGGTTAGTATAACAGGTTCAACTCCAATGGGAGTAGCTTTAGATACAACCTATACTGGTGAAATTTTAATTCCTTCAAGTTCTGCAAATACAATAACAGCCTCAGGTGTAATATATAATTTTACAGATAATAGAGAACCCTTTACAGGTGAATATAGTGGTAGTGAACTAACAGTTTATTCTCTACCTACAACAAGTGTAGTAACAGAACTAAGTTTTTTTGATACAAACCCTAGTGATGGTACTTTTGAATCTTATTCTGCTATACCTTTAAACCCTACATTTAATAACATTTCAGAAGCTAGAAAATCAAATCAATATATGGATATTGATTATTCTACAAACATAATTACTCCTGTTAATATAGGGTTTATTACTAGTAGATCGTTTGGTGATTTAACTGAATTAGAAACTCCATTTTTAGATGCTCCTATTCAAGATAGTAATTATACTTTATTACGTAGTATAAATCCACGTTATTTAGGATCTAAAACTATCTCTAAACTATACAACACATATACTTTAGGAGACAGTTCATATGGTTCAACAGCAGCAATCGACTTAAATTCTCTTAAATTCGCTTATTTCTCTGAAATAGTTGAAACTGGTTCTTTCTTCCCCGGAAGATCTAATGTATATATTAAATATTTAATTGATGGTAGATCAAATGTTACTGAGTTAACTCGTAAAAACGAAACCGTATTTGAAGTACAAAACATATTTAATTCTAAAAAACAAGCTAACATATCATTAGATAATAACCAATTATTCTCAGATCAAAAATATCTAGATGGGTTAAAACCTGTATATGCAGGTGGTTTTAGATATTTACCTTGTTTACAAAACCCAACAGGTAGTAGTACTTTAATATATAAATTTACAACAGGGTCTATTAGTAATATTACTAAAGAAGATTTAGAACAACTCCCAGATAGTTTAGGAGGAGAATTTATACAATTAGGAGGTTTTAATTTAGGAACTCTTCAAATCCAAAGTAGTAGCAACGCTGTTTCAGTAGGAGGCTACCCAAGCATTACTTTAACTCGTAATACCCCTGTTAACCAATCTACTGTTTGGTGGGATAATGATTTATTAGTTAATATTGAAGGTCAACTAATATTAGAACTTAATATACCTAAAACTCCATCAGCTGATATTACTGATATAACTTGGAATCCTTTTAATGGGATTGCTCCAATAGCTTCTTCATCACAAAATCTAGGTAATTTTGCTTTATTACAAGCAACATATCACATTAGCAACTCAGTAATTTTGCCTAAAAATACAAACACTATAGAAGCCTTATTAGATGAAGCTAAATCTCCAATGGGAGGGTATTTTGAATCTAATTTTTCAACCCCTGAATTTAACAGTGCTTCTATTGATATAGGTAATAGTGCAATAAGACATTCAGAACCAAACTATACTTATTATTTCCCATCAGACCCTTTAGTATCTTTAACTTCAAGCATTATTGATGGTGGAGATGCTAATAATGGAGATGCATTTTTTATAAGAAATAACACTGGTTCTTTTAATATATTAACAGCTTCAGTTTCCATGTCTTATTGGTTTGGAGATGTAATACAATCTTCTTCAGTATTTATTAGTGGTTCAGATACATTTGGAGTTGTAGATGAGGAATTCCAAATTCAAAAAGGTGATTTATTTAGATTTGTTGATGTTAAGGGAGGAGCAGCTGGATCTGGTAGTGGTGAGTTTCCTATAGAATTTGAAAGACAAGTAAAAAAGGTTAATATTATTCCTAGAGATGAAGTAACTAATACAAGACGTTTATCTATTGAATTTGATAAAGATATACCTGCTAAAGCTTGTGAAGATTTTAATTCTGTAAATACTCCTGAAGATGCAACACAAATTAAACGATTTATTATCTTAAGAAAAACAGAAGATGAAACAAATATTGTCCTAGACTTTGAAAAACAACCCGGACAAACCTCAACAGGAATTGTTTTACCCGCAGATATCCCTGCTAATTTACAAGAAAGAGCAGGTAATATTATCAAAGAACTTAAATCTCAAAATTTAATATCATAAAAACTAAATTACATTATATTTATATACAACAAGAATAAACCATGGGATATTTAAATAATACTACAGTTACTGTTGATGCCATCCTAACAAAGAAAGGTCGTGAATTACTCGCCCGAAATGATGGCTCATTTAGAATTACACAATTCTCTTTAGCAGATGATGAAATCGATTATACATTGTATAATTCAAACCACCCCTCAGGCTCTGCATTTTATGGGGAGGCAATTGAAAATATGCCTATCTTAGAAGCATTCCCAGATGAAAACCAAATAATGAAGTATAAGCTTATTACTCTACCAAGAGGTACAGCTAAATTACCTGTATTAGAATTAGGATTTACAACTATTAATATGAAACAAGGTTCTTCATTATCTATTACTCCACAAACACTTAACTATCTAGGTACAGATTCAACATTTGAAGCTAGTGGTTATGTTGCTACAATTGGAGATTCAAGAACATTATCAACCTTTGAAGGAGTAGGTGTAAACAATGCTGATGCAGCAACATTAAATTCCACTTCAACTATTGGTACAAATGTATCAAGAACAGTACTTGGAACAACAATTAATTTAGCAGCAACAACTGTTAATACACTATTTGGAACTTCAAATACATTAAATACAATTTTAACCTTAACAGGTAGAGATTCGGGTGCGAGACTTACAGTCCCACTTAATATAACAAGAATAACATCGTAATAATATGAGCTTTGTAAGTTTAAACGCTAGTGATTTTGTGGTTAGTGCTGATTCTATCACCTCTACTTTGTGGACAGGTGGAGAACCTATACTAAACAACTTTTTTACTTCTTCCCAAACATCTTCTTTTAACACATATCTAGATGTTTACCAAACCAGTTCAGTAAGATCAGATTCTGAAGTTCAGTTTTCTATTGCTTATGGAGAATTAGAAGGTTCAGGTTCTGCACCTTATAACAACTTAGTAACAGGTAGTTCTCCTACTAAAGTAACTTATGGTCAATTTAGAACCTTAATAAATGGAGATGAAAATACAAATTTTAGCTTTGGAGTTGGAAATACCAATTCAAGAGACATTTATGTATTAAATGTTAACAGAGCAAGATATAAAGAAAAATTATTTCCTGGTACATTTAATTTAGTATTATCTGGTTCAGATGGTACTGAAATTTCTCGTATACAATTAACAGATAATTCAAAAGATGTAAATACTTTAACTTTTACAGATGCTGGTAGAGTATTTGATATTGTAAGTGGTACTAATGGTAGCGCTGTTGTAAGCAGTGTAACTGAAAGTGTAACTCCTGGGTATACTCCTTCCGGATCATATGGAAAGTTCCTACCAGATGTGGGTTTAATACTTCTAAACCCAAGAGCATTAGCATTATCTTCTTCTCAAGGAGGAGTAGGTTTAGTAATTAGTAATGATTTAACAGATACTGCTCTTGTAAATAATGGTAGTAACTTATTTGAATCAATAAAATTAGCACAAACCTTTTCATTAAACTCAGAAGAAACAATAACATCTGATTACATATTTGTTAGAGTAAGAAATACAGATTTTAACTATTCTACTAACCCTTCTATGATTAGTGGTAGTGGAGAATTTGTAGATCCAAGTTTAATTAATAACCCCCAAACTTTTGTAACAACTGTAGGTTTATATAACGATGCCACAGAATTATTATCTGTAGCTAAATTATCGAAACCGTTAGTTAAAGATTTTACC
>TARA_R110000803_G_scaffold210718_2_pt1 | contig 32648 bp, 42 predicted proteins | sample TARA_R110000803 | Tara Oceans TARA_R110000803 (sample SAMEA4397772) | marine metagenome | biome: Polar Biome; feature: [SRF] surface water layer (ENVO:00010504); material: water (ENVO:00002006), including particulate matter (ENVO:01000060) such as... | depth 5 m | reverse complement strand
GGAATGCAAAACCAGCTTGGTCGTCTCGCCAAGTGGGGCGAAGCCCGAGCCTGCGACGCTATTGAGTATTCCATCGCTCAAGAGTCCCAAGGCATCTACGAAGAACGCGCCGCCAAGGTAAGCGGCGCGGGTGGTCATGCCGACCGCGTCACCGCCAACCTTAAACGTCAACTAGAGGAACTTGAAAATGGACAGCGAAACTAAAGTCGGTAGCTCGTCGGTGATTGGGTCAAGGGTATGTTACGGCGACAAGGTTTATCGTGTTAGCACGATCAACCGCGAGTCGTCGGCAATGTACGCCTACGGCGCGAGATACAACGAGACGCTGGTGTTTGACGACCACGACGACAAGATTGTTTTCCAAGCGGAAGACTCAACCGGAAGCATCCGAAGACACTTTGAAATTTGCGCCCTAATAATCGAACGCGGACTTTTCGAGGAACCTGAAAGCGGGGACGACATCGATGTCTAACGAATTCCACAAGCAAGTGTTAATCGCTGTCGGTGGGTTGTGCGTCGTCCACGGCAAGGATAACAGCGACGCACTGGTTAGGGCATACGAGATAGGATTGGAAGGGCTGACCGGCGAGCAAGTCGCGGCGGCGGCGAAGCGGTCGTTGTCGTCGTGCAAGTGGATGCCCAAGCCGGTCGAGTTGCGTGAGTTGGCGGGCGAAGTCGCCGCAGGGGACCGCGCATTGATGGCTTACATAGCTGTCGAGAAAGCCGTGACGCGACACGGTGGGTACAAGTCGGTGTCTTTCGACGACGTCCTAATCAACGCCGTTATCCGAAGCCTTGGCGGGTGGCAAGCAATTTGCTCGAAGCCGACCACGGAATTTGATTCGTTCTTCCGCCCGCAGTTCTTGAAAGCTTACGAATCGCTGACGAAGTTTGCGGGCATCCAAGCGGATATTTGCCGCCCGCTGATCGGCTCGCACGATCAACACAACCTTGCCTTCGGCATCGAGCCCACACCGGTCGTCATCGAGTGCGGGCTACCGAAGCTACCCAACGCACCCGAAGTAGAACACAAGCTGATCGCTGGCAAGGCGGCGGCGGGAATTCTTAAACTGAAAGGTACTACCGATGAACAGTGAAACGAAAGCGGCTCTGGAACTAAACGAGCAGTTACGGTCGGCAGAATGCGATGCGTCATGGGAGTCACTTGCGGCAGCGGTCGGAATCCTAGCCGATGCCCTTGCCGAATCGCAGGCCGAAGTCGAGAGGCTGCGGAGTGAACTGGAAAAGTTCGATGGCGTGCCGATGACATGGTGTGCGAAGTGTAATCTTCCAGCAAAGGAAGATTGCGACAATGCCGCCCATCCGTTCGTTACGAAGATTTACAAGGAAAGCGAGGGCGACCGATGAACAGTGAACTAGAAGCGGCGATGGAAATGTTCGATCCCGAAAGACGCAAAGACTTAGTGAATGGACGCCTTACTGGTCTTGAGGACAACTTGCTGTGTAAAGGCAAAGCCCTAGCCGCTGCCCTTGCCGAATCGCAGGCAGAGTTGCAGTCGGTCACTGCTGAACGCAATGCTCTAAGCGAGGAAGTCGTTAATTTTTGTGCGGGCTATCGCAAGCAGTTAGACGCATCGCAGGCCGAAGTCGAGAGGCTGACTGTGGATCGTGAGGAGCTACTGTCATCACTAGGCAGATTGCTTGACGTACCGAATGAAATATGGCTGGAGCTACACAAAACGAATGACCGCCAAGAGGTTTCGGTACTGCTCGAAGCACAAGCCGTTTACGACGAAAAGTATGTACTAGCAGAAAGCGAGACGACCGATGAACAGTGAAACGAAAGCGGCGATTGAGGAAAAGAAACCACGCTCCCGCATCCACCGCTTACTAAATTACAAACGCTACATCGACTGGCTCATTGAAAAGGAACTGACCGATGCCAATAAACGGAGAACTAGAAAGAGCGATAAGAGACGCACTATGCCCGACCGGAGTAAGCCCGCACGAAGCTGAATTGATCGCCAAGGAAGTCGAGAGGCTGCGGGGTGAACTAGAAAGAACACAATCTGCCCTAGACGCACACATCACGCAACTGATTGAGGCAGACGCGGTTCTGCTTAATGTGAGAACGTGGGCTAATGGAACACTTACCTCACAGTTTTCTGCACCTTGGAAAAGGGGATTGCTGGCGACATTAGCCAGAAAGGGCGACCGATGAACAGTGAAACGAAAGCGGCGATTGAACGAGCGAAGTGCATGAGGAAGGACCACGGGGCGAGAGTAGAAAAGGCTTTTCCGGTGGCATACAAGGACCGCGAAGTGCTAGCCGCTGCCCTGACCGAATCGCAAGCCGAGAACGAGCGGCTGCGGAGTGAACTGGAAAAGTGCAATCGAGACTTGAAACTTGCTGATGCACTTCTATTCCGCGACAAGAAAAGCGAGGCGACCGATGAACAGTGACGATTACGAACAATGGGCGACGGAAGCCGTGCGGTTACTACCGAAGTCTGCCGACGCCGACGCGACCGGGTGGCGGGAAAGACTAGCGTCGGTTAATCCCGTCGATGCCTTTGTCGTGTTGGGTCGAATTAAGAATGGGCGACTCAACGAGCCGAAAGACTGGACGACGCTCGCCACCGTGGTAGCTGACGAATGCAAGTCGATGTTTGAGTCGGAAGGCAAAGAAAGCGATGCGCCCCCACCGCAACACGTCGGGGACGGCAGCGCACGGGTGACGTCGAAAGATAAGCCGACGATGGTCGAAGACTTTCAGCGGTGCAAGGAAGAAACACAACGCGAGATGGAATCGTCCGGTTGTACTTGGCGAGAAGCATCCCGCAAACTATTTGGAAAAGGAAGCTAGCAATGACGACCACAACACATTGTCCCGAGTGCGGTTCGCCGTTTATGACAACACCTAACTTTTGCGTTTGCCCGGTAGCATTGGAAACGCGGGGCGAAGATTGCGGCGCGCCTGATCTACCGGCACGACTCTACGAAAAGGTTCCAATGGAAACGATACACGCGGCGGGCTTGCCGGTGGCGAGCTACCAGCCGGGAAACGGTTGGACAATATCGGGCAACGTCGGCAAGTATCGCAAGGTGAACCGCGCCGCGCTCAAGGTGATGGGCGAGACGTTCCCGCTAGAGGCTGGTTGTATTCTGGCACAAGCCCCACGACACGACGGGCTCGCCGACGTGTTCAACTTCAAGCCTGACGGCGAAGCCAGCGACGAAGGGACCAAGGAACCCAAGGAAGGGGCGAGCGACAAATGAGGCGCGAGACAAGGGGCGACCGCAAAGCACAAACGGCGGCGGGCGATGCCTGTCGCGCGGCATGGGGGTGGGCTGGCGGCGAGTACGCTAACAAGTGGAGTCCTATCGACTACTACTTCACCGATGGCATCCCGTTGGTGTGCGTCGGCGAGTTTAAGCGAAGGAATAATCCACACCGGCAATACAAGACGGTGTTCTTGAGTGTGCGAAAATACGAAGCACTAGAACGGGCTCGCGTCGCTGCCGGTGTGGATGCCAGATATGTCGTCGGCTACGACGATGGGATATGGTGGGTTGATAGCTTCAACGTCGATGCGAGCAACCCACAGATTCTTGGTCGCACCGATAGGGCGAACGCACCCAACGACCAAGAACCGGTCATCGAAGTGCCGGTCGCGTCAATGACATTCCTTACGAAGATTGATTGGCCTATCGCATGATGCGAAGCAAGTACAACGCGAAGAAAACAATCGTGGACGACATCACCTTTGACAGCGGGAAGGAAGCGTCGCGGTACGGCGACCTAATGATTATGCAACGGGCGGGGATCATATCCAACTTGATCCTACAACCACCATTCGATATTGTGATGTGCGGTATCAAGTGCGGGTCGTACCGTGCTGACTTTTTGTACGTCGAAGAGGGCGAAGCGGTCGTCGAAGACGTCAAAGGTTTCAAGACTGCAATGTATCGATTCAAAAAGAAGCTCGTCGAAGCACAATACGGGTTTCTAATTCACGAAACATAGGTCGTACAATGGATGATATACCAAACGGAACGGACGCGGCGACTTGGGAATCTGCGGGGATCGCATCCCGCAAGGTACGAATACAACTCGCCAGCGGGAACGGCGAAGCGGCTATCGAAACCATCAAGGAAGCGATGCGGGCGTCGATGCCGGAAGTGTCCCACGACCCGTCACCAGTCCACATATCGCAGCTACCAGTTAGCGACCGGCGAACCCTTGAGACGCTAGAGCGGGCTGGTGTGCGCACGGTCGGGGCGTTGGTTTGCATGACACGCGCCGACCTAATCGGCATAGATCAAATCGGACACAAACGCATCGACTTCCTGCGGGAAGCGGTGCGGAAAGTGTACCCCGGCTCGATGTGGTTGTTACGGAAGCGGGGCGGTTGACCTTGTGCTACCTAACTCAAGCCGATCTAATCCGTGGATGCACGCACACGGGGAGTCAATGCCGATCAAGCGATGGATTATTTGTATCTCTGGATTCATGCAAACCCGATCAACTTACGGTGGCATTCCGGCGTTGTGGCATGAACTACACACGAACTACACACAACCCGGTGTGGTCGTGTACCCCGCGCCGTGGGCAAGCGATTGGGCGCACCTTGCCGAATGGATCGAGCGCCGCAGCGATCCCGACCAGCACCCAAGGATTGACGTCTTCGCCTACTCTTGGGGCGTCGGCTTCGGCTTGGTCAACTTGGCGAAGTATCTTAAACGTCGCGGTATGCACATCGATAACGCTGTCACTTCTGACGGCGTCGCTTGTGTTGGTCCTAAGTATGTTCGGGCTGTACTTGCTTACTGCCCCGAGGGTCGGCTTGATGTCGGTGATAACATTCGGCGCGTCGTATCTTATCGACAGAAGAACGAACCGATTAGACTAGAGCGACACGGGCTTCGCCTTAAACTTTTCGGACTCCGTGGTCACAAGGTTTACAAGGGCAGCGAGCCGCAAGAGGAACACATAGACAACATGGGTCGATACCATTCGTCGATGGACGAGTCGCCCGAGTTTTTGGAAATGTGCCGAACAATATCAGAAGAGGGCTAGACCATGAAACGATCCGACTACTTGCTTGTGTTCGTGTTAGGTTTTCTATTTGGGCTCGCGATGATCTATGGCACACGGGCGGCTCGCTGCGACGAAGTGGTCAAGTCGGTCGGCTCGCTGACCTGTCAGGTGGTCGGGTACGAAAGCACGGCGGGCGGCTACGCGACAAGCTACGCTTCGGGTGTGGTGGCAGGGACAAGCGAAGGCGGTCGGTCGGTTGCGATAACAGTCTTGCACGAATTCAGGGAAGGGCGCGACGGCGGCGGTCGAGTCAACTTGAGTTTGTTCGATAAGGGCTTGTGGGTTGTGATACCGAAGCACCCGCCGTACCGCGCGACGGTGACCAAGGTCGGCAACGTCGAGAATCTTGACATTGCGGTCCTAGAATTCCAAGCGACGCAACGATTGTTCGCCGCTCGAATCGACTGGCGACTGCCAAGCAACGGCGACGTCGTTCAACGCATCGGCTACCCGAACGGGCACAAGACGACCGACAAGGCAACGGGGCGGGTCACGGGCTTCGACGGGCAATCGTGCGAAATGAGTGCGCCGACCGTCCAAGGCGGCAGCGGTAGCCCGGTGTTCGGCATGGACAGTCGGGTCGTCGGTATCGTGTGGGGCAGCAACGACGCATCGAGCTACTTCACCCCGGCGGCACGGTTCAAGCAACTATTCGAGACGGCGTCGCGAAGCGTCTGCGGTACAAGCGGGTGCTACCAGTACGCCCCCCAATATCAATCACAGAATCGGGTCGTTGTCCGTCAACCGCTCTTGCCCTACCGACGTCGAGCGGCGGCGAATTCCGACGCGCTGGCAATCCAACAGCGGGCACAAGGGGCAGCGATCGCGCGGCAATCGCAGGCGTCGCCACCAGTTCGACAACCGATAAACAACTACCCGGCAAGCGATATGCAGCAAATCAAGGATCGGCTCGCGGCGCTCGAAAGCCGACCGACCGCGCCCGGTCCAAGGGGTCCGGCTGGCTTCGCTGGAAAAGACGGCAAAGATGGGGCGACACCCGTAGTAGATTATGCTAGGCTCGCGGAAGCGGTGCGGGAAGCGATGCCACCAATCGTCGTTGAGAATTACGACGCCAAGCGGAAACTTGTCGAACGGCAAGAGTATCAACTTGGCACACCGATAAAGTTGCAATACGTCAAGCCGATCAAATGATACCGGGCGGTGTCAGTCGGAAGGGCGAATCTTTTTTGGAGAAAACCGATGGCTCAAGGCGCTTGTGACCCTGACAATCTGACCATTGCCTTGACGGGCATGGCGAATAGCTTTGGCGCTGCCGCCGGACGCGGCAACGACCGGGCGAACCAACTCGCGGGCGACTCGTCCGCAATGTGGTCAATCGCGATGACTAGCCCGACCGTCATGGCAGGCTTCGGCATTCGCACCGCGACGGAATCGGGAAGCGGTCGGACCCGCGCCGAAACTAACGCGCCCGCAGGCACGGCGGCGCAATAGTCGTGGGCGATCCAAGGGCGGTACTCGACACGATGGCGACGACGTTCGCCGCAGACGCTAAAAGTCAACTCGACGCTGCCGAATTGGAAGCGGGCGACGCGATGGCAGCGTTTGCGGCGGGCAGACTCCCCGAGTATTTGAAAGCCAAGGCGGACATTATCGCCAAGCGTATCGAAGCCGAAGCCGAAGCGATTATGGAAAAGCTCAAGCCGGGAGAAAGCGATGAAGATACCGCAGGACAAGACGCCGATGGAAGAGATAGCGAAGCGGACAGCGGAAGCGGGGGCGGCGATGGCAGCGGGGGCGAAGGCGGTCGGACTCCAAGATCATCGTCGAATGTTGGCGACGCACGCGAAGCATCTAGCGGGGACGCGGGCGTGTCTCGCGGAAGCGGCGGGGATGAAAGAAACCTATCTTGACGCGACCGACGTCGCAGCGGACGACGATATGGCAGACAATTCAATAAGCATCACGGGCGACAACCACAACCACTACCAGTTCGGCGACCAGACGCCGCGAAGACCACAAGTCGAGGGGAAGACACCGGGATCGGTTGCCCCCGAGCTACCGTCGGCATGGAAGCAACTTACCAAGGCGGGGCTCGCGGCGGTCGCAGCGGCGGGGCTTGTCGGCGGCGGCATGGCAGCGAATCATTTACTGACGGACAAACCAAGCGGGACAACGCCACCAGCGGGCACGTCGTCGCTTCACTTACTGCCGCCGGACGCGGAAGTACCAACAGAATAGGGCGGTTCCCCGTGTGTGCAACCCGCAAGGGTGTTGGCTCTAAGGCTCATCGCAAATCTGCCTTCCCACCAACAGCACCACGGGGGACTTTTTACAAGGGGACGCGATGGAATGCCGACCGCTAAAGCTTTCGCCGTTGTGGGTCTTGGTCGTCGTGTTGCTGATCGGCGCAGGACGGTCGGCACGCGGCGACGAAGATGACGAGACGGAGCGGCTAGCGGCGAAGTATTACGCTCGCGACCAAGTGGTACTATCCGACCAAACGCGGGTCGATCTACTGTCGGAAGATTGGGCAATCGAAGTCGAGTACGCCCGAGTCTGGAAGTCGAGCATCGGTCAAGCGGTCCACTATTCAATCGTGGCTAACCGCGATTATCCCGAAGGAAAGCGAGCCCCGGCGGTGTTGCTCTTGATACAAGACCCCGTCCGCGATAGGAAATACGTTATTCAATGCGGGCGGGTTTGCCGCCGATTGGGGATCAACTTATTTTGGGAGCTTGTCGGGGATGTCCCACCATAGGACGATATTCGTGACGATGCACGACTTCGCACTTGGGCATTGCATCGTCGATACACGCGACGCCCGACGGGTGTCAGGATACTCGCCAGATAGGGAAAAGCTGGAACGGGAAGCTGACGAAAAGAACGCGGCACGGTTCGACCGGGTCAAGTTGGGGCTTGAGGAAGAATAGGGCGACGATACACGCATCGGAGCGCAAGGGGGGGTCAGGGACGACCCACGACCGGGCGACGATTGAGTTTGACGGCACGATCCTAGCCCGGTCACCCCGACAAATCAAGCTGGATTGACCGCAGGGCTCGCAGGCGACGCGGGGTGGGGCTGGACTGGATAGGGTGGTATGCTTTGACTCGCAACGACACGAACGCGGTACAAGCCATCCTAGAAGGTCAGGGGGCAGAACAATGATTGAAGCAAACGGGCACACCAACGGCGGCGACGACGGGGGGTCGGGGGGGCGTTCCGAAGTCAACCACTACAAGACCGACATCCAAGCGACGCGGCTCGAAGCCTTGGCGCTCAAGGAAGGGTGGCCGATCCCCGATTGGACTGAAAAGCAAAGGATCGTTGACGAAGCGGTCGTCAGGGCGAAGGATAACGCGAACCCACGGCAAGCCGACATCGCCTTCCGCAACTTGATGTCGTCCGAGCAATCCAACCGCGACGCTCGCGGGGACGTACCCGCGACCAGCACGACCACGAACAACACGGTCGTACAACTCATAGGCGACGCGCCGGGCGTCGTCGAAAACATCCTTGACCGGCTTCGAGCAAGGGCTAACGGCAACGGGCACACCAACGGGGAATCAAATGGAAGTGACTAGACGCGGAATCTTGGGCGGCTTTCTTGCATCGCTCGCGGGCATCCCTGCGATGATAGCCGAACGATGGGGCGACAAGACGCCCGAAGAAATCAAGGCGGTCGCGGTACAACCCTGCCCCGATAATCTACACGCCGCAATGAGAGAATGCCGTGTCATCATGGGACTTGAGCAACACGGCAATCTCACGTTTGTTGTCGATGCGATAAAGTGGCTCACGAAATGGTCAGAGATAGAACTAAGCTACGCCGCCGACGGCGGGTGGTGGGTGTCCGGTGTCGGGTGCTACGCCGCAGCGTCGAAGCTCGAATGGGTTATGGTGAAAGCCGTCTATGCGGTACACAATCATCGACAAGATAAAGTCCACTATCGCGACGATAATCAGCGATTCACTTACGACCCATACGCACCCATCACGATTACTAAGTATTAGGCAGCGTCGGGCGGCGCAACAACAGAAAGCTACCCGATGACAACCCCAGAGACTATTGCAATTTGGGCTATCACAATTCCGACAGTCATCGTGATAAGCGGAGCGTGTCTACGTGGCGTTTGGCTGCTGGCGCAAATGCTCGCCGCTCTGAATGCCGTTACCGCAGAAGTCACAAAGGTCGAATGTAAGATTATCAACTTGTCCGACCGCGCAGAAGAAACGCACGGCATCGTCGCGCAACACGCCCACGATTGCAACGTAGACCGCGCAATGATTGCCGACCGGGTCACAAAGCATGGCGTGCAGATAGACGCGCACGGAAAGCGAATTGAATCGCTAGAGGGTGACGCATGAATAATCAAATCATCATGTGGCTGCTAGGGATCATCACGGCGATTGCTCTTGCTCTGTCCGGTTGGAGTCTGCGCGCGGTCACGCTGCTAAACGAGACAAGCGTACTGACGCAATTCAAGCTGGAACAACTACTGGTCGAGAAGGATGTGGACATAGAACAGAATCGCAGACTGGGCGACTTGCGAAAAACTGACCGGAAGTTTTGGAAATTACACCAGTGGTCGAAGACAGAAATCAATATGAGTCACGCGCGGGACGGTGAGCCGCTCGCCGTGTGGCCTGACATCGAGGTCGAAAATTGAAACACGCTTATCTTGGCAAATACGAATGGCTGGCTGCCGATCATGTACGGGCAGCGGCTAGCGGTGAAGGATGGTATTCGCCAACGTGGGCGAAGGCATCGCTAGACTATCGCCCAATGTCAGAGCAAGCCGGTTCAAGCGGTGCAACTGATCGCGTTTTGTTTCTGTCTGATCGTCTAATCCGCGACCGTGGTTTTTCGTTGGTTGCATCTGCACCGCTTGCCGATCTTGGCAAGACAGCACTAGAGCCGGGGGCACGTAAGCGAATTGCCGAAGCTGCGGGCGTGTCGCTTTCGTCTGCGAATAATACCGTGGGCGATGTTCTATTAGAGTTGATGTTTACACAAGCAGACATAGAGGGGATCAACGTCGGTCGCCCATTGATGCCAGCGAAACGGAATGAATTAGAAATACACTTTGGGCGAAAGGTAGCACGCAAGCGGGTAGACTTGAATCGGCCAGAGTTCGCCAAGGTGTTGCACATGGAACGTGCGAGCTATCGGGCAGCAAAACAAAACCACGGGATCAAGCAAGCTAACAAGCAACTGGATTATCTTCGACGTAAAAAACATCGGATGGATTTCGAGTCTGCCAAAGCTGCTTTCGTGCCGAGCGATCTTCGCAACGAAGCGAAAGAAGAATCGTATTCTACGGTTCTCTATGATGGCTTCGGTCGCAATACATCGAACCAAAATATCGGAAACGCAGACGATGGTGGCGGTGCTTGGGTTGACGTGTTCGCGAGCAAAATTAACTATAGCTGCACGACAACGAGCCCCGGCTACGTGCAATGCACCGCAGGGGTGAATTGTCGCTTTCGCCACCCGACCGCCCTTAGTTCTGTTGATATGGTTTCAGAACTAACGATCAACGCAAGTTCGGGGGCGTCAACGTGGGTCTGCCCGCAAGTAAGGCACGACGCCACCAGCACAGATACGTGGTACAGAGGGCAGGCCGGAGAGTTCACATCGCAAGGCATAGCGTCGTTCGGCAAGCGAGTCTCTGGCTCACTCACGGCATACGTGACCTTGGGCACAATGGGCGAAACGTGGGCAGCGGGCGATAAAATCGCAATGTCTGTGATCGGTTCAACCATCGTGACGAAGTACGTCAACGCCAGTATTTCAGCCGATTGGGTTACAAAATATACCGAGACGGATACCGCCATCGCGGGCAACACACAGCCGGGTTTCGGTTTGAGAATGGAAGCCGGAACCAATCAAGTAGACTACTGGACAGCAACCGAAGATTCAGACGGCGGCATAGTGCCACAGGTCACACAAGCATACATGCGAGCTAATCTATGCTAATCAAAAAAGACAGCACGAACGTATCGGTCGAGCTTTACGTTATCGACAGCACAGACGGCACGCCTGAGACTGGCGTAGTCTATAACTCGGCGGGGATCGATCTAAACTATCGGCGCGATCTCGCGGCGGTTGTGTCGATTACCGAAGTCACCCTTGCCGCTCTGACGACAGCGCACACGGACGGCGGCGTGTTGACGGTAGCAAACGGTCGGGTGCGGCTCGACGTGCCTGACGCGGCCTTCGCGACTGGCGTGTCCAAGGTGACCATCGGCGGCACTATAACCGGGATGGTCGTCTTGCCGCTGACGATTCAACTGGTGGACTTCGACCCCGACGACGCGGTGCGGCTTGGTCTGACCGCGCTGCCCAATGCAGCGGCGGACGCGGCGGGCGGGCTGGCAATCAGCGACGCGGGCGGGCTCGACCTAGATGCCCAAGACACAAACATCAACGACATAGAGACGGCGGTAGGGGTTGCTGGCGCTGGCCTAACCGACCTTGGTGGTATGTCAACCGCGATGAAGGCCGAAGTAAACGCCGAAGCGCTCGACGTGTTAGCGACCGACACGTTTGCAGCGGCGAGCGGCGTACCGTCGGGAACGTCGAGCCTCAAGGACAAACTTGACTGGTGCTTCCGTATCCTTCGCAACAAGGAAACGCAAACCGCGACCACGGCGACGCTTCGCACGGCGGGCGATGGTGGCGACGACGCAACGGCAACGGTAAGCGATGACGGGACAACGGCGACCCGTGGGGAATGGTCATAATGGCAGTCGATACCAAGGCGAAGCGGTTCGCAATAATGACATTGATGCGACCGTTTACGACACCGATGCCCGACACCGATGGCTCGTTCGGCAAGACTGATAGGCTACACTTCCTTGGATTGTATTCGTCGGTCATTCCGAGCCGGTACGTCGCCAAGATCACATTCCAAAGCGAAGCAATTACTAGGGCTGGACTGACGGTTGAGTCTGTTGTTAAATGCGGCTTGTCGAGCGAATCAATTACTAGGGCTGGTCTTTTCAACGAAGCGGTGAATTAGATGACATTGTCAAGCATCGACCGGCGCATCAACGAAGGGCAAGCTTTCACCTACACGGCGACGCTCAAGGATTCGGCAGAAGTGGCGCTTGCGCAGGCGGACATAACGACGATAACCCTGACGCTTTACAATCTGGCGGACGGGTCGATCATCAACAGTCGAACGGCTCAAGACGTCAACAACGTAAACGAAGTGACGATCCATGCGACAAGCGGGTTGCTGACGTGGTCGGCACTGGCGGCGGACGCGGTGATAAGCGACGACACCATCGAAGCCGACAAGACCGAAACACACGTCGCACTTTTCGAGTTTGCATACGGCACGGGTCTAGGCGGAACCCACGAATTCGTCCACTACATCAAAAAGCTGACCAATGTTTAATGCGATGGCAAATGCCGGTCACACCCGAAGCCGCCGAAGAACTTCGGTCGTTCGTTCACTTGATGGACGAGCGCGACCGCCGCGAGCTAGAGGAACAACTGACACTCTTCCCGATGATCCCGCACCCGCGACAAGCGGAGTTCTTGCGGCTCGAATGCGAGGAAGCTTTGTACGGTGGCGCGGCTGGTGGCGGGAAGTCCGAAGCCTTGTTGATGTGGCTTGGGGAAGGCATCGACGTGCCGGGTTTCGCCGGGCTTATTTTCAGACGCACCTATCCGCAGCTTTCCCGCGCCGAAGGGTTGATCCCAAAGTCCAAAGCGCTCTACCAGCCGTTAGGCGGGAAGTTCGTCGGCCACACAAAAACGTGGACATTCCCAAGCGGCGCGACAATCGAGCTAGGGCACTTACCGCATGAGAATTCGATAGAAGACTACCAAGGTCCGTCGTACCATCGCATCGCTTACGACGAACTGACGCAATTTTCAGAATCGCAATACCTTTACCTATTCAGTCGGCTACGACGCACCGAAGGGTTTCCGATCCTGCCCGGTATGCGAGCCGGTTCAAACCCCGGCGGGTTTGGTCACGAATGGGTTAAGCGGCGATTCATTACAGAAGAGGCAATGAAAGCTACGGCGAAGCTCGACACCGACGACGCATCGCCCGACGGAATGGTGTTTTGGGCAACGGAAGACCGGGCCTTTGTCCCGGCAAGAGTAGCCGACAATCCTTCGCTCGACTTCGATGACTACAAGAAAAAACTCAACCACCTAGCACCGGTTACCCGCGAGCGATTGCTTAACGGCGACTGGTCGATCATCGAAGACAGCATCTTCAAAGCCGATTGGCTTCGATACTACAACACGCGCGGCGAACACATTTACCCGCTCGATGCCTTACAAGAAAACTTTTGCGGCATCGTCACGCGGGAGCATACGCGGCGGTTTGCGACAATCGACACGGCAGGGACCGAAGAGGACAAAGCCAGAGAGAAGCGCGGCAAGCCGCCATCGTGGTCGGTGTGTGCGATATGGGACTATTGTGAAAGCAAGCGGCAGTTATTTCTAAAGCATATTTGGCGGAAGCGAGTCGGGTGGGACCAACTCAAGCAACAGATACCCGAAGCGCTGGACCGGTTTGGTGTTCGGCAAGTCTACATCGAGAACGCGCATTGGGGTCCGCCGCTCAAGGCGGAATTCGACGGCAAATACCGTGTGGACTTTGTGAACCCACACGGCAAGAATAAGCTTGCCCGGTCGGTCACACTTCAAAACATGATGGAAGACGGCAGGATGTTCTTGCCCCGAAACGAAAACAACTGGCGTACCGCTTTTGAAGGCGAGTTGTTATCGTGGACGGGCGACGATGACGAAGCGGCGGACCAAGTGGACGTCGCGAGCTATGCGGCAATCATCACGGAGCGGGACACGGGGGTTTGGAACCCACCAGACACAAGCTTCGGGCGACCAACATCAAGGGCGGGGGTAAGAAAATGGCCGGGCGCGGTTTGAAGAACAACACGACAAATGGTAAGGATGACCCGATTGTATCGCAGGCGGAAGCGGCGCGACAATTATGTAAATCAACATCGACAATCCAACGGTGGTGCGACGATGGGCTTTTGCTAACGGTGCGGATGCCTTCGGGACTTCGGGGGATACGGCAGTCGGTTATCAATTCATTCCTTGGCGGAACCGAAATACACACAAGGGTCAAAGCACCGGTCGGCTCGCCAACGATCACACTCCAAGAACACCAAGAGCGGGAAGCGACAAACGCAAAGGTCGTGGACGCATCACACATTGACCTCGGGGACTAAGTTATGGCAACTCTACGGTGGACCGGCGGCGCTCAAGACACCTACGCAATCAAAACCATAACCATCGCCAACACTTGGGCGACGGGTGACACGATAACCCTGACCGTCAATGGTAAGGTGTTGGTGTTGACCATCGGCGCGGTCGTTACGACGGCGGGTGTGGCGGCGGCGCTCACGGCGGCATTTAACGCGACCAGCGCCACCGGTGACGTGATTGGCACTGAAAGCCGGAACGTCGGGGGTCAAGAGATACCCGAGTTTGCGAACCTGACAGCAACCACGGTAGGGTCAACCACGGTGTTGACTGGCGACGTCATCGGGATCGATCACACCATCACGGCGGGAGAAACCACCGCAGGAACCGGAACGGCATCGCTCGCCAGCACGGTCACCGCGAGCGGGAAAAACTGGTGGTCGAACGATGCGAACTGGTCAACAGGCGCGAAGCCCATAGCGACCAACGACGTCTACGTTGACAATTCGGACATCGCCATCCTATACGGCATCGACCAAAACGCAATCACATTGGCGTCGCTCAACATCGCCCTGAACTACATCGCGGCGCTAGGCTTGCCGCTCAAGAACGCGGGCGGGTTTATCGACTACCGCGAAGACTATCACAAGATTAGCGCGACGCTGGTCAACATCGGACAAGGCGATGGGCAGGGGTCCGGTAGGCTCAAGCTCAACACGGGAACGGTTGCGACCACGATCAACGTCTACAACACGGGCTCGCCGCTCGAAAGCGGCTTGCCCGCCTTGATGTTGCTTGGGGCACACGCGACCAACATCCTAGAAGTTCTCAACGGCGACGTCGGTGTTGCGGTGCTTGGGTCAGAGACGGCGCAGTTTGCAACGGTGCGAAATTCCGGCGGCGACCTGTCGCTTGGGACTGGTTGCACACTTGCGACCGTCGAGCATTCCGACGGCAACACAAACGCAGCGAGCAACATCACAACCCTAACGGTAACCGGCGGCGAGTTCACGTTGAACGGCGCGGCAACGGTCACCGGCGGGACTTGTAGCGCTGGCCGAATCTACTGGAACGCGAGCGGAACGGTCACGGCGTTTACCGTAAGCGGCAGCGGTGTGCTTGACCTAAGCCGGGACATTACACCGATCACATTTACCGACCTGACCGTAGGCGAAGGCGGGCTTGTTTACGACCCGCATTCACGCTTGACGGTGACCAACAACGTCACTAAGGGCGCGAACGTCAAGCAAATATCTGCGGCATAACCACGGAGAACGCGATGATAGTCAAAGGGCTTTTGTTAGTGGGGATAGTTACAGTGTTTCCGGTCTTGCTACTCTTGGGTGGACCGTGGGCATGGTACGCGGCTTATCTAGTAATGGCACACCTAACCGGCTAGGAAGCGACGCATAAGGGTCGTCCAAGACCGTAGGGGGACATCCGCAAGGGTGTCCCCCTTTTTTGTCCCGCGTGTCCCGTCTGTCCCGCGAAATTTATGGGCGACATTGTGACGCCTTTGCCGACGTGCTACCGTCGCACCCATGCCAACTTTCAAAAAGAACATTCTCAAGGTCGGAACTTACCATTCGCCCGACGGCAAAGTGGAAGTCACCCCGGAACGGCTCAAGCACTGGTCCGATCAATTTGGCAAGATGATAAAGAAGTACGTCGTGCCCGTTGGATTCAACCACGGCGACGACACCTTGCCAGTCCCGATCAGCGAAGCCGGTAAGCTTTCCGATGTCCGCGACAACGCTGGCTACTTGAAGTCGTTTGAAGTTGCCGCCGACGGGCAGTCTGCCGTCCTAGAACTTGACATTCCCCGCGCGGAAGACGCCGACAAGATCGGCAAGACAATCCGCGATATTTCTCCGATCATCTACCCTTCCGTCGAAGTCGTCAAAGGCGACGGCGAAGTCTGGAAAGACGTTATCACGCACGTTGACCTTGTCAACAACCCCGTCGATAACACGCAAGGGGAGTTCCGGCAAGTCAACGAGATAGCTTGTAGCTTGCGTATGTCCACGACCGTTGGCAAGAAAACGGGCAAGCCCGTCGTCTATCGGTTTGGCGACGTCGAGCAAGGGAACCCCGACATTGTGAAGCAAGCCGGACCAGAAACCAAGCAACAGTTCGACGCTATTCTTGCGATCCTGTCCGAAATGGGCATCGAGCTACCCGCCAATACTGACGAATCAAATTTCCGCGAATTGTTGTTGACTGCATTAAAGACGCACGTCGCAACGGCAGACAAAAAGGATAGCGAAATGGCAACACAAAAAGACGACGACCAACAAGCGGTCGAAGACAAAGCCGACTTCGCCGGACTTTCCGTTGACGGTCGCAATCGAATCAAAGCCGCCGAAAGCAAAGCCGCAGCTTCGCACGCGGTCGCACAAGAGACGGTACGCCTATCGCTCGACGCCAAGCTGACGGCGTTGTTGACGTCGGGACGAGCCACACCGGACGAAGTCAACACCCGTCGCGAAGGGCTGTCATCGTTCAAGCTATCGCTCGACGGCGAAGGAAACATCGCCAAGGGATCGACCGAAGAGTGGATCCAAAGCCGCGACACCCTGCCCCGTGGCGCGGTGTGGTCACCCGACGAGAAGCTGACCAAGATGTCCGCCGAAGTCGAGAACCCACCCGGACATCTAAACGCGGACGACGACGCCGACTCGCCTGACGCCGCTGCCGATAGCTTGTTCCCGCGTCAGGCCGAAGCGATGAAAAAGCTTCAAGACGCGTAAAACCAAAACAACACCAAACGTCAACAACACCAAACAACACCAGTTCCATAGTGAAGGAATAGTATTATGAGCGCATCCGGCGGATGGGGTACACCGGGACTAGGGGCTGTCGCTTCTGACACCCCCAAAGAAATCCTTTGGTCGGGTACGGGCTGTCTTTACAAGTCGGTCGTTATCGATAGCGCGACGGCTGACGCGGGAAACACCCCCACGACACTCTTGCGCGCCGGGCTCATTCTTGGCAAGGTCACATCGACCGGGCAATACTCCGACTACGACGCCGATGCGATTGACGGCACACAAATCGCCGAAGTCATTTTGGCCGAAGAAATCAACACGCTCGACCACGACGCGAATGCGGTGGACCGTGTCTTCCAAGTGGTCACCGGTGGCGCTGCCAAAGCCGGTCAGTTGCTTTTGCTCGACGAGCAAGCCCGAAAGCTACTTGGCAACCGGTTCACGTTCGACGACGACTTGCCGGGGCGCTCGACGTTCCTTGGTCCGGCGGTAACCGACGTAGCGAAGGCAACCGATTACACCTTGGTAGCTGCCGACAGCGGCAAGCGGTTCGTCTGCGATACCGCAGATTGCAACTTCACCTTGCCCGCGATTGCTACGTCCGCCGGTTTCACCGCGCAGTTGGTAATGATGGCGGACTTCGAGTTGGCCGTTACGTCCGCCGAAGGCGACAACATTCTTGCGATCAACGATGCGTCGGCGGACTCCGTCACGTTCACGACCGCCGGGCAGCAAATTGGCGTCATAGTTGACATTGCACACTTCCACTACGGCGCGGTCGAAAAGTGGATGGTGACCTATCGAAATGCGGCGTTCGGGACCGGGCTAACCGGTGGTGTTACGCTTGGCATCGTGACCTAAGCAAAACAAAACAAAGCAAACAACCCGTTATCGGACTAGAAAAAAGGGGACGTCATGGCGTCATCACTTACAAGTATCCTGCGAACAAAGAACGTCACGAAAGTCGTGTCGCGGGTTGCTGCCAACAGCAACGCCATGCTCAACTTTTTTGGGATGCAACCGGGGGGACCGAACACGATCCCGACCGGCGGTCGCGAATTCTCTTACCAAGTCTTCGACGCTGTCCGAAGTCCCGGCATCCTTCGCGCACCCGGCGCACCGGCGGCTCGTCAGGCTCGACGTCCGATTGGAAGCGTCCACGGCGTTTTCCCACGGATGCACGAACAAATCGATATGCTTTCGGAGTTCACCCACAACTTAGCGATGGTGGGTCAGTCCGACGGCGCTCGCGACGAAGCTGGCAAAGCTTACCTTGCTCGTCAAATCATCCCGACCGCCCAACGAGCCGCGAACTTCCGTACAATGCTCTTGGTCGGAATGCTACGGGACGCGCTCTACGTTCACGAATCCGGCGACGATTGGTACGGCGATTGGACGACCGCGACCGACTTGGTGCGAATCAACTTCCAGCGCCCCGCCGGGAACCTGTCCAAGCTCGATATGCTTGGCGGCGGCGACATCCTTGGCGCATCGTGGGCAACCGCTGCGACCGACATCCCCGCGAACTTGCGAGCCATCAACTCCGCCTTCCAAGAGTTAGTCGGAACCGGACTTGACCATGTTTGGTGTTCGTCGGTTATTTGGGGGCACGTCATCAACAACGATGTCGTTCAAGCCGTCGGTGGATCGGCTTCGCCGCCCTTCCAGTTATACGACCGGGTTGCCGGTATTGGTCCCGATGGTATGCCCATCCGCGACCAAGTCGGCACGATTACGGCTTGCCCCGGTGTCACGTTCCACATCACCGACGCGGGCCTGACCCTAGGCGCGCCCGGCAGCGAGTCGTTCGCGAAGTTGTGCGACGACACCCATGCGATCTTCTGCCCGTCGCCGACCCCCGAAATTTACGAAATGCGTGAAGGAAGCGAGCCCATCGCCGAATACGATGGCGGACCCGAGTCGGTTCGCATGGGTCTATCGTCGTGGGCTCGAAGCCGGTCAAACCCGACGGGAACCGAAGTGTTCACGCTCGACAACGCCTTGGCGTGCGACTATGTGCCGAAGGCAACCGCTTACGGTCTTTGCGTGTATTAACAAATCTCTGCCCTTCGGGTCGCTACCGCCCTTCGACCTGATAAGCCCGGCGGCTCGGTCCATTATTGGGTCGAGCCGCTTTTTTTATGGGTGAACCATGACGCTACAAACGACAACCTATTGCACAGCGGTCGAAGTCGAGCGGCTTATCTCGCAAGCTGCAATTCGGCAGTTCGGCGACCACGGGCAGGACGACAAGGTCGATCTGAACGTGTTGCACGATCATATCAACAAGGCGACAAACTTTATCGACTTGTATCTGCGGTCACGGTACACGGCGGCGAACCTTGCGACGTCCGACTTGGTCAACGATTGGGCTATCACATTGTCGGCGCATTACCTATCGATGACGCGCGGAAACCCCGGAATCTACGACGAGCAATTCGCAGAAATCAAAGGCTATCTTGAAGCGTTACACGCCGAAACGATGGGCTTGCCGGGCATCACCAAAGACGACGAGGAAGCGTCGCCATCGATGTCGAACCTTACGGTTGACCGAAGTTATAACCGCAACACAATCCGGGTGACCCCGACCAACTCAAGCAATCTGCCGACCGACTTGGTGCGCCACAACGTGAACGAATACGGGGGCGATAACTAATGGCAAAGCGCACCGTTAAAGTCAACGCGACCCGCGCCGATATGATTGCCAAGATATACCGCGCCGTTGGTATCCTGTCGGGACGGTTGCCGGACAAGTCGAACGTCGCTCGCGGCTTCCGCATTGCTTTAGGCTTCGCAGTCCTGACCGACGTCAAAGACGCTTTCACCGTCAAGATGCGCGGCGGCACGGACGAAATGGGGATCAAGTGGCCGCCGCTCGACCCCGCCACCATTGCCAACCGTCGGGTTGGTCCGAAGGACATCAAGCGCGACCCTGCCATCGCAGAACGTGAGTCGATACGAAAGTCCGACCTAGCCAAGATTGTCACACGGCTATCGCTGACCATGCCCGCCGCCGAAGCTTACGCCAAGGCGCGGAACTTTGCCGGACGGTCGGCGACCATGCGAACCGGACGGACAAAAGAACAAACCCTTGGCGGGCGGGACGTCGAGATACTTCGCGATACAAGTGTGCTGCTCAACAGCCTAAGCCCCGGCAGCTTGAACGGGGTCGGTCCCGATGCGTCGAGAACACCGCCAAGAGGCAAAGGCAGCGATCAACAGATATTCGACCTGTCCCTGCCCCGGTCTATCGTGGTAGGCTCGTCAGTGGCTTACGCTGCCGCTCACAACGACCCGGCAGCAACGAGCCACATACCGCAACGGAAGTTCTTACCGACCGACGGAAGCGACATACCGGCGGTGTGGTGGGATCGATGGCTAAAGTTTAGTGGGCTCGCGGCGGTCATGGGGATCGAGAGACTGGTGAAACCATGAGCGAATCCGCCCTATTGTGTGCCGTTCGTGACCACCTACGGTCGCAGCTTGGCTACAACGAAACGGAATGCGACGTCGAGCCCGACGAAGAGTTCCCGGCTATCACGGGAAACAAGTATATCGCGGTGATGCCCGGCGGTTGGGCTGTCGGCGATTCGGGTGGGCGGCGCGGTGTTGGGCTCGACGAAGTCTTCGGGGTTGATATTCTGGTGGTGATTATGGCGAAGGCAGTACCGCAGGATCGACGTCGCAATATCATGCTCGACAACTTGACCGGACTCAACAAGCGCTGCCGCGACATTATCGTACAAGTCCACGATAATTGGACAATGCTCGCGGCGGCTAACACGTTCTTGACGGACAACGGCGAAAAGGGTTTCACCGAAGCCTTACGGTTTGCTGGCGGCGACGCCCGACCAAGAATCTTCGACGGAATATCGTTTGGTAAACAACAGACGGCGGCGGCTGGTCTTGGCAGGATGATAAGCTTCGCAGGCGGTCGTCGGATACAAGTAGCGGGGGCGATTGCGTGATGGTGCTTGACCTATCGACACTACGAGAGACGGAGCAAACGACCAAGCAACCGGTCGTCTTTATGTGCCGGAACCCTGAATGCAAAGAATCAAAGTTTGACATCCAAAAGTTTGAGTTTGAAAGCGACTACCCCGAGTGTCCGAAGTGCGGAAGCAAACCGCCGACGGTACAAAAGCGGGCATTGATACACTACTTGTCTCGCGACCCGATGGGCGAAGTGCAAGGCAATAAAGGCTTACGATACCGGCTAGGATGCGACGGGCATCGCGTAGACTTGGCAACAGAACGGAACGGGGAAGCGGCAACCGACCAAGCGAAGCTAGTGAACTGCCCCGGTTGCTTGAAGTTTCTGACCACGACACGTTGAAGGGAATAGAATTATGACATTCGTAGCCGGTGGTTATACCGTGACGGCGGGGGCTTCCCCCGCGAGCGTCGGTCAATGTCTGGACGGGATCAAGCTTGACTATACGCAAGCCGGTCAGGACATAATCGGCGACAACTTTGGCAAGGCCGTGCAAGACACGGTCTATCAAGGTATCTCGGAAATGTTCCTAAACTTTACCTTGATGGAATACGACGCGACTTATGCGCTAGAAACTTTCTGGCCTTGGGATGCGACGTTCGGCGACCAAGGTGTCGTCGGTCGGCTCGCCAAAACAATCGGGGGTCAAATCATCTTGACGGCGGTCGCGGGAACATCGGCGGCGACCCTGCCCGCAACGTGGACCGCGTCGGAAGTTATGCTGGCGCTTGGCTTCCCGGTGGAAATGATATTTGCGCCCGAGCATCGGGTTATACCGATCCGGCAGCGCGTCTATCTTAATTCGTCCGATGTGTTCTTCACCTTGACGTAAAACAATGGTCGCAAAAGCAACCCTAGAAATTCTACTAAGCGATACGAGCCCACCAGCGCGCACCGGTGTCCCGCCGGGTTTAGCGCCCGCTGGCGGCTCGCCGGGCGGCGGTCCACCGATCCCCGGCACGACTACGCCTAGACCTGCGGGCGCGTCCCCGTACTTCCTGCCCGGCGGCGGTCCCGCCACAACCAAGCCCAAGCCCGCCGGTGCGTCCCCGTACTTCCTTCCCGGTGGTGGTCCCGGCACAACCAAACCTAAGCCTGCGGGCGCATCCCCGTACCTAATGCCCGGCGGCGGTCCCGGTACAACTAAGCCCAAGCCCATCGTACCGCCGGGCCTTCCTTCCAAGTTTGAAGCGCTTCAGTTGAACTTGCTCAAGGCAAGCGACGCGCTGGCGATGGCAGGGTTTGGTAAGACGGCAAAGTTATTGCAAACGCTAGGAATGGCGACGACGCCCGCAATCATGGGTATCGTCGGCATCGGTGCGGCGGCGACGGGGCTGGTGCTTGCGGTGCGGGCAGCTTACAAGTCAATCGCGTCGGAAGTTGCCAATCTCAAGGAAGTATCCGGGGTCGTCGCTATGGCGGCGGCGGAAACCGAAATTAAACGCATCCGCGCCAACGTGGATCGCGGCAAGCGCATAGGTGGCGACGTCGCACGCTTCGAGCGGGCTCGCGTCGAGATTGAGCTTGCGATGTTTGAGCTTGTGACCGAAATCAAGGAAATACTCGTCAAGCTTGTCGTGCCGATCATGGAAGCCATCGCGTTTCTTATAAGGAACGTACCCGACGGGGTGACCATGATCGATGCAATTATGGCAATCGTGGGTCCGTCTCTTCACATGGTTACGGGCGGACTGACGACATCGGTTTACTTACTCGATAAAATCCATGAATGGTTCGCAGGCGACGACGAAGAGGATGCCGGACTTGGCAAAATGGGTCCGAATTTATTGAATCTACTGCGGGGTCGTGGCGACTTCGCACCAGAACGACCACTTCCCCCCCATGCCGTCGCCCCGATTTAAGGTGAACCATGCCCGGCTTGCCCGCTGTCGGAACGCTGAAATATAACGGCTACACCTTTGACGGTACTGCGCAGGTGTCCGTCGAGTCGTCCAAGGTCCGCGACGAGTCGGTGCGCACCGTTCTCTACGTCAGACACTCGATAACGGTGTCGGCGGTTGTGTGCGGCGGAAGCGGCTCGCTGGAAGGGACGGGGATCGATGCGTCCGATAAGATGCAATCGATCCACCGGGCGCTGTCTGCCGACGGTGGTGTCCTAATCTTCACCGACAAAGGATTCCACGGCGACCTAAAGGTCAACACCGGCGGCGTCAAGGATGTCAAGTATGGACCCAAGGCGGAAGTGCTTTCTTGGTTGCCAATAGGGTCGAACGGCGCGGTCAAGATAACGTGGAACGTGATCGTCAGTGTGCCGGAATGTAGCACAGCGCGGTACGAAGGGATCATGGCATGGAATTACACGGCGGCCTTTTCCATCGACACCCACGGTTGGACGACGCGAACGGTGTCCGGGTATCTGGAAATCGCGCAGACGGTCATAGCGGGAACGAGCGCAATAGACCACACCGCAGACGAGTATCGGGCTTGGGTTGGAGTTTCTACCCCCGACGGATTCAAGCGAAGCCAAACATACACGATCAGCGAAGACAAGTCGCGGCTCGAATATTCAATCGTGGACGAAGAGATAAAGTCGATCAACGCTTTCCCGGCTGGTGTGGTAAACATCAAAGCGACGCATCGGGTCACCGCGTCACACGGCTTGCAAGTGTTCACGGCAGCGCGTTGCACGCTTAGCGCAACCATCACGCTCGCCCCCAACATCGCACCGATTCAGTCGTGGCTAATTTTCCTTAGCTTGCTGTCACAACGGACGGTCGCCGCAGTCAAGGCCGGTCACGGTGTGATGTTGCAATCGGTCGAAGTCGAAGAGGACATCTACGGAGCAACGCACACGTTCAACGCGGTCTACAAGATTATGGACTTGGACATCCGAAACATAATCAAGTCCGCCGGGCTATGGCAGACAACCGGGGACGAGTGGGGCGCACACAACAAGTCGCTTGAGTCGATACGCGAGCCCTACGGTTTGGCGAAAATGTGGTGTCCGTCTAGCTCTGACCGCATCGTCAACTTGTGCAAAGATGCGACGTCGCCCGACTTACCTTGGGGCTCGAAGAAACCCTACGGTGTTGGACCCATAGCGGCGGTTGAAAATAAATGCCCACCACCATCAAAAAGCTATCTTAAATACTACGCGGACATCGAGCTACGGACGCGCGAAGGAAGTTCGTATGCGGTCCACCAACCGCTTGTCGATGACGAGACGTCGATAGAGGGCGAGACGATCCCCAAGGCGACGGCGAGCGGCGGCTACAAAACAAAAGCGCCCAACTCCGAAGACGCCTTGATACAAAAGCGAACGGCGGACGCATACTCTGCGACGTTCCGTGGGTATTGTGTTCGTGTTGGACATAAGCCAGTCCGCCCCGGCGTCGCGACAATAGGATCGCAGACGGCGGTTGAGACGCGGGGTTCGTTCAAGGTTACCAAGCTTGGCGACTACTACGGGTGTCCGGTCTATCGCGCAGAGTGGTCTATCGAGTATGATCTACTCAACTCGCCGGGAACCGTAGACCCGGACCAACTTGTCGGAACATAGGGCGGGGTTAAATCATGGGCGAAGCACTGGAAGCAAGCGACGGTATCATTCGCGTTAAACTGCCGGGGGCGGCACAAGAAACCGAACTTGACTTGGTCGATACCATTACAGTTCTTGAACCGCTGGAAGAGACACACGGCATTTTCAAGGAAGGGTTTAAGCCGACCCTTCCGTTTTATGCCGACCTAAAGGCAGCGCTAAAGTCAGTAGGTGTTGACGTCCCGTCAATGCAAGCTTGGCAAATCTGGAAGCACGCTTACGAAGTGTGGGGCGAAGTAAAAAAAAACATAGACACGACGCCGACATCGCAAGATTCTACCACCTAGACCCGTTCGCAATGACCAAGGGACACCGGGCGGTGTTACACGCTCACATCCCGCGCAAGATGGCGGTCGAGCGAATCGAGTCGGGCGATTACGGTCACTACGACCCGCAGGAAGTCTACCACCTTTTCATGCTGGCATACGAAAACGAAGACATCGCCAACAGAGCAAAACTTAAATTTCTCGAAGCGCTAGTGAAGGGATCGTGTAACGATGCCAGCCATGCTTAATAAGTTCAAAGGGGTCGTGTCCAAGCTTGTCGGCGCAGCTCGCACCGGTCAGTATAAGACGCCGCGTCAAGGGTCGTGGTACTCGTCACCGCGTGACTTGCCGTCGTTTAGCTTCGACACCATCCGGTATATGCAATGGGAACCGACCGTTCGTCTTGGGCTGGCGATGCGTGTCGCGCCTTTGATGGCGGCGGAACTGGCGTACAAAAAGGGCGACAAGTACGTCGATGGCATCGAAGCCGACAAGCCGTGGGTGGCGGACTTTGTCGAGAAGCAAACCAAACGGTTTTGGCAAACCGGTCTACAAGACTTGCTCAAGGCGCAGGTGTGGGGGTGGGCTGGCGGTGAAGTGTGTTACCGGCTATCGAGGGACAAGCGGTTCGTCGAGTTCGATAAGATACTATCGCGTCACGCTTCCACCATCCGAGCGATGAAAACCGACGGGTCGTTGTCCGGGGTCCGCTTCCGCATTGGCGAGACAACACAAAAGACGGTCGATCTATCCTTCCCGAAGGCGGTGTGGCATTCGTTCCGATCCGAAGACGGCAGCAACTACGGCGAATCGATCTTGGTTGGTGCTTACTCCCCGTGGTCCGACAAGTGGTTGAACGGTGGGGCGCTCGATGTGCGTCGCTTGTTTATGACCAAAGACGCATACGGTGGGGCGACAATGTACTTTCCCACCGGCACAACTCAACAGACCAATTCGTCGGGCGACTCGATGTCGATTGAAAACGGCGACATCGCGCAAATGGCGGTCGAACAATCCAAGTCCGGTGCGGTCAAGACGCTGCCGTCGAAGCGGGACGAAGCCGGGAACCGACTATGGGAATGGGAAGACGCCAAGGTATCGTCGAACCCCGAGCATATTTTGAAGTACCCGAAAGACTGCGACATCGAGATACTACGCGGCATGGAAATACCCGACGACGTGTTGGTGTCCGAAGCGACGGGATCGTGGGCGGGCAAGGTCGTGCCGCAACGTGCATTCTATTCGGGGCTTGAGACGTGGCTGTCGGAAATCGTTTCGGTGTGGGTCACGCAAATCCTAGAGCCGTTGGTGTTGCTCAACTTCGGGCGAGCCGAAGAGTTCCAAGTTCAAACCAAACCGTTGTCGGTCGAAGCCAGTGAAAAGGAAGTATCGAACGACCCGGTCGCCCATCGTCAAGGTGTGGCTCGCGACGCGGGCAGCAACAGCGGCGGCGGCGGGTTTCAGTTCGGGCTCGATAAAAGGGAAACGATTGAACTGACAGCGGGCGAAGTCGTGGGCAGCGCCGAAAAGATCGTGGAAGCGGCGCGGCTGTCGCTCGATGTCAAGGACGACCACAAGAAACGGCGCAACGGTCGCCCAAAGGGGGATCGTGGGGATATCCCCGGGGATATCCCCATTCGGAAGCCGACGCACCGGGCGATTCGGATGTCTGACGTCAAGCCGAAGCGGATGTCCGGCATACCATTCGACGAGAGAAAAGTACGGCGCGAGAGTGGACGTTTCGCCGACCAACCCGAAGACATAATCGAAGGGACACCGCCGACCGAAAATGCCACTATGGTAGTCATCCAAGCGGAAGAAACGCGAGCGACTACGGAGCTTGAAAAGTGGGCGAAGGATCGTAAGGATAACCCAAACCCAAACGCTAATCGCGATAGCAATATGCTAGTGGATATGCGTCGCGGTGTTGGCGTCAGAATGACAAACTTGCGGGCGTCAATCAAAGAATACGAATTTAACAAGGGCGTTGACACGTCGGGAATGGAAGGGCGGCTTGCGGAAGACGCCGAACGCATGGAACAATTAAACCGCGAAGTTATGAGCCGAAAAAAGTATTACGAACTGCAAAGGATACTACTCGCCGCGAGCGACGCCAAGACGCACGGAAAGCTTTTCTTAGTTGAGGGTGAAGTTGTCAGGCTTTTGGGTACTGCGGGCGACGTCTATCGCGACGCGAAGCTAGACTACAAGGAATACCGCCCCGACCTATTCACTAAGAGCGATCTTAGCGGGCGCATGATTCGGCACTATGTCGATCTACCAGACGGGCGGCGAGCCCATCCCGACGAGATACACGACGCACGGAAGCGGGGGCGTCTTGTGGTCATCGATAAGGTGCGTGTGCCGGGATACGATTGGGTCAACGACAAGCCCGGCGAAGGGTCGGTCGAAATAAGCGATATGGAAAACACCGCATTGATCGCAGCGGCGGAAGAGGAAGCGGGTCGCAAGCCCTTCGGGTTTTCAACCGACTGGCAACGGTTCAAGGGTCCGCGCGGTGGTCGTGGCTGGCGTCGCGGCAACGAGATAGTTTACCAAGACGAGAAACCCGGCAGCGGTGGAACGGCGACCAAGGCGAAGCCAGCGTCGAAGAAAAGCGGCGGCGACCATCCTGACCCCGAGCGCGAGCCCGCAACCGAGCGAATACGACGCGAAAAGGGCATACCGAAACCCGAGCCGAAACCCGAAGCGAAACCCGAAGCGAAACCCGAGCCGACGTCGGTGACCGATACCCCGGAATTCAAGGCATGGTTCGGCGGCAGCAAAGCCGTAAACGCTGACGGTACACCGCTTCGGGTGTTCCACGGAACGTATGCGACATTCGACGAATTCGACAACCCCTTCGCAGAGAATGTAGATGGCGACTTCCACATGCTTTCGACGTCGCCAGAATACGCAAACCAGTTCGCCCACGGTCGCGGTGCAAGGATAATTCCGGCATACGTCAAGGCAGAAAACCCGCTTGACTTACGGAGCCTACCGGGAAGACGCGGCGACGTCCGCAATAAGCTGATAAAGCTACTCGGAAAAAATGGTTTTGATGTCGAGCGGCTAGAAAAAGCGATACCTTTCAGAAAAGACCTATTCCAGCTAATCAATAGCAAGGAAGGGACACGCGAGATAGTAACCCAAGCGAAAGAACGCGGCATCGACTCTATCGTGATGCCCGACGCAAAGTCTCACGTTGTCGATAATAAGCTGGAATTTATCGAAGCCGTAACATGGATCATGTTCGACGCCAATAGCATCAAGAGCGCGTCGGGCAACAATGGTGACTTTTCAGAAGACCCCCGCATAAACTTCGCGACCGAAGTCAGGACCAAAAAGAAACCCGTCGCAAAAAAGAAAACCAAAAAGAAAGCAAAGGCCAAAAAGCCGGGCGGTAAGAAATGAGTGGCGTACCCTTCGACGAGTCGAAACACGTTCGCAACCGTGGGCGGTTCGCCGATAAGCCCGGCATGGTCCTGCCCCCGCCCGCTGGCGACACGGTCGGCGGTCTTCGGGTACTTGAGAACATCGATAACTTTGGATCGATAGCCGCGTCGCTGACCGACTACAAGCAACTGCCGGGCATTCGTGAAGTCACGTTCGACGGGCTCGATGGTTCGTTCCACAATAACTTCTACGCGCACGACGACCGCGTCCACATCAACGAGCTAAAGGAAGCGATCAAGGCAAGCGAAACTATCTCGCCCCTGATTGTCGTGATTGATTCCGACGGTCCTTATATTCTCGAAGGGGCTCACCGCATGACGGCCCTATGGGAGCTTGGGGTGAAGTCGTTCCCTGCGCTGGTCGTGGTCGATAACGAAGCGGACGAGCCCGCACCAGACCCGAACGACCCGTTTGCGTCAGACGGTGCGCGGTACTTTTCGCCCGAAGCGATTGAGCGTGCCGAAGGGGAAACGGGGTACAAGTCGCGGGTGACAATGATAGCAATGTCGCCCGCTGATTTTCTTGCGGTGGCGGAACACCTAAGCGAGCCGACCCCGTCAAAACAAAAAACTGTAGAGGGTGTGCTTAATGCGGGGAAGCAATTAAGATCACTTCCTAACCTGTCGTTTAGCGTAAACGATGACGGAACGGCGCAAGTAGAGGGACACGAAGGACGACACCGGGCGATGGCGCTAGAGCGTCGAGGGGTGAAGCTAATCCCTGTCAGGTTTGAATCGCAAGGCAGTCACGGAATCCGTTGGAGTGAACAGACAGAGACGGGTAAGTATTCGGACAGAATAAGAGTCCCTTGGCCGAAGATACTGCGGAGCGAAACGGCTGGAAACATTCCGTTTCCCGTGTCGGACCCTTTGGACGATAAGCCCACCAACTTCGCGATACCGTTCGACGAGTCCAAGCACCGTCGCAACCGGGGACGGTTCGCAGATAAGAACCAAACCGAATCGCCCGCCTTCAAGGAATGGTTCGGTCGCTCGCGGGTTGTCAACGCGGACGGCTCGCCTAAAAGGGTCTACCACGGGACCATCTACAACATTGAAGACGACACCTTTTTGCCGTCACGGTCGTCGGACGTCGCGCTACTTGGGTCAGGCATCTACTTCACGGACGACCCCGCCGACACGGACAAGTACGCGACAACCAATCTGTCGGACCCTGACCAGACGACCAACCCCGACTTGATCGGCAAGATTGACGCAATCGCAGAACAGGTTGGCGTCCCGTACAATGTAGCCAAAGAGTTAGTTTTACATGACACCGCACCGCAAGTGCTTCCGGTTTATATTCGCATCGAGCGCCCGCTATACGTCGGCAACGATAAGTTGGAGTTTGACCGGGACGCCTTTTTGTACGCCGCCGCAGAAATTGGCGCACAAGATTCCGCCGACGTCATGTTCCGTAGATTCTCCGAAGCGAAGGCGACCGACACCAAGACGGTCGGTCAACGTCAGTTCGATATACTGCGGTCCTACGGCGCTACTCCGATCTATCGTCGCCTTGCCACAATGGTCGCGGGTCGGCATGATGGAATCATCTTGCACGAAGACCTAACGCCGCTGTCCGACGGGAAGCACTACCTAGCGTTTACAAGTCACCAAGTTAAGAGCGCCACCGGCAACCGTGGAACCTTTGACCCTGACGACCCGCGTATCAATATGGCTTTCGACGAGTCCAAGCACGTCAGGAAGCGGGGGCGGTTCGACTTCAAGCCGGTGCTTGACAATCCCAACTTCAAGGCATGGGCCGGAACCGACAACGTCGTGATGGACGCATCACTAAGCGGCATCAATCACGCACTGTCAGAGAAGATACTAAAGGCTCGCCGAACGCTCGACCTGTACCAGCGACAAGCCGACGAACTTGGCAGTCGCGAAGACGTACTTGCGGACGCCAATGAGAAATGGGAAAAGTGGCTAGCGATCAAGGGCGACAAGTCACTAGAGGAAGTAATCGAGACAGCGCTAGACCAAGACGTCATCCCGTGGATCGACTACGACAGCGGAATCGAGAACGCACTGTCTACGTTCGATTACTATGCGAGTTCTAGGGATAAGGCGCAGGCGGAACTTGACGCGCTTGTGTCCGACTTCAAAGGGACCGACTTCGAGACGGGCAAGCCGGTCGTCGTCCAAGCCTACCACGGAACACCCAACGCGGACCTTGAAGGCGGCGGCTTCGACGAAGAGTTCTTAGGGGACAATACGAAGGCGGCGTCTGCCGGGGAAGGATTCTTTTTTGGCGGCAAACCAAAGACGGCAGAAAGCTACGCGGGATCGTGGAAGATTCCCATGATCGGCTACAGCAACATGACGGGCGACGAACGCAACCTGTTCGACGACGAGTTGATTGCGATGATCACAGACACCGACGACTTTGGTGCGCCGCTTAGAAGCGTAGGCGACGACGAGCTTGCCGACTTTGCACTAAAGAACCCCGGTCTTGCGGAGAGTATAGGCAACGACGTATTTGACGCGTTTGGACGACACGATCAAGAGTTCAGTACCGAACGCGCAACGCCGGGAATGCTCAAGCTATTCGTGAAGTTCAAGAACCCAATGGTTACAGACCAGCAACACGAAAGCTACAGAGAAACGACCTACTTCGACCAGATTAAAGAGGCAAAGAAAAACGGGCATGACGGGCTAATCGTTTTGAATACTTGGGACGCGGGGGCATTCGCAGAGTTTGACGGCGCGTATCGAGACAATATCTTTGTGGCATTCGAGCCGACGCAAATCAAGAGCGCCACCGGAAACAACGGGAACTTCGACCCTGACGACCCGCGTATCAATATGGCGATACCGTTTGACGAACGGAAGCACCGGCGAAGTCGCGGTCGGTTCGCCCGCAAGAACCACACGGAGTCGCCAGAATTCAAGGCTTGGTTTGGCGACAGCAAGATCGTAAACGAAGACGGCTCGCCCCGCGTCGTGTACCACGGCAGCGCGGACGTATTCGACCAGTTTGATACAAGCAACGACCTTGGCGACGCTCGCGACAACGTCGCATTCTTTTCCTACGATCCGAACGTCGCGTCCGAGTACGCATACGCCGAAACTCTAGCGGAAAAGCAAGCCATCGCCAAAGGCAACGAGCTATATGCGGCTCGCGACAAGATGTGGCGCGACTCCGGTTGGCGTATGCCCGACAGTACCGGCGCAAGAACCCACCGTCTAAGCGCAATGCTAGACGCGGACGAAATCGACCGCGAAGACTACGAAGCATTCCACAAGGCCGACGACGACATCTACGACTACGAATACGGCGATGGGGACGGAGCCGAAGTTGACAGGAAGCCAAACATCCTACCCGTCTATCTGTCGTTGCAAAATCCTTTGGTCGTCAACGCGCACGGTCTTCCGTGGAGCGATATAGTTGCCCCGGTGCTTCAAGGTGTGGACCGCGACAAGTATGACGGCGTCATCTTTTTGAACCTAGTAGACAACGCGAACCAAGCGGAGTTTGCATCTACGTCCGTGGCAGTCTTTGATTCTACGAACATCAAGAGCGCGACCGGTAACCGTGGAACGTGGGACGGAAACGACCCGCGTATCAACTTCGCCCTTGACGACTTCGACGAAGACGGTGTCCGACGTAGTCGCATCGGTCGCTTTGCTAACAAGCCGCTGCGAACACTCCAAGGGGAGTTCTGGCTAGATGGTTCGTTCGCGACCTATGCCGACGGCGACACCAGTCACGAAGGGATAGCGATAGACGCGGCTGTCAGGGATTACGCGGGGTCGTTCGGCATCGAGGTCGATGGGGAATACGCGGACGTCGAGGAAGTCGAGCGGCAGATAATCGAAGACGACGACAACGACCTAACCGAAGACGATGTGCTTTACGGTTCCGATAAGTTCGACGCGGCTTTGGCGGAAAACGGTGTCAGTGACGCAACTTGGACAGTGGCACACGGCGGCAGCGGTAGCCAACTTGACCCGCGCGTGTGGGGCGCGGTGACGCAGGGTTGGATTCGCATGGAAGGGAACAACCTACAGCTTGTGGGTCCGCTGACCCGTTCACGGATTGCCGACATCGTCGATGGTGTTGGCGACGCCGCGTCAGGCATGGACGAAGACGAATTCATGCGGCAAGAATTAGACATCGACGTCAACGACCCCGCAGATTCCGAAGCCCACTTGCGGGGCGAAGGCGGCACGATCAAGTCTACGTTCTATCGGGCCGTTCCAATGTGGGCGCTTGATGGTGCGCGACCCGGTGACCTGCGCGAATACAAGGCGATGTCGCTCGACCAACAACGGTTCGGGATACCCTTCGATGAAACGAAGCACCGCCGCAAGTCGGGACGGTTCGCACATAAGAACCAAACGGAGTCGCCCAACTTCAAGCGATGGTTCGATGGGTCA
>TARA_R110000803_G_scaffold52619_3_pt1 | contig 32992 bp, 27 predicted proteins | sample TARA_R110000803 | Tara Oceans TARA_R110000803 (sample SAMEA4397772) | marine metagenome | biome: Polar Biome; feature: [SRF] surface water layer (ENVO:00010504); material: water (ENVO:00002006), including particulate matter (ENVO:01000060) such as... | depth 5 m | reverse complement strand
TCAACATTAACAGACAACCGTCTTGGCATTGGTAAAACATCACAATTACTATCTGTTGAAGTAGACAGTACATCACAAGAATTAGAAATTTTTTGGAGGAATGTAATAGCAGACTCGGATACTATTTTTGTTGCTCCGCATGGTCAAGACGAAATAGGATTTGGTTCATCTTGGAGAACTCCATTTAAAACTGTTAGGCATGCATGTGAATATGTAGAAGATAACTATGAATCACTAGAGCTTACAAAAGTAGCAGTATCTACAGGAAGATTTACTGAAGTAGGACCTATTACTGTTCCTGCAGGTTGTGTTGTAATGGGCGACGAACTTAGAGCAACTACTGTAGTAGCTTCAGGGCCGCAAGCAATATATGCAGATACATTTAAATATATTCAAGCATACACTATACGTTTAAAACAAATATTTCCTACGCTAATAACTTTACAAACTGTTACTATGAGCGAATTAAATACTATTATACAAGATAAAACAGGTCCTCTTGCACAGACTAGTTCTATCGGAGTAATAAATCAATTAATTGATGATTACGTTGCCTTTATTGACGCAAACGTAGGAAGTGGTGATGCTCCAACTGTAATTGGAACTAACACGCCTTCTAGTAGTGTTAGTGACGGAAATGCCGCAGCTATTCTTAATAGAAACTTTGAATTTATTGCTAAAGAATTAATACTTTATGCACAAGGAGAATTTCCAACTGAGACTCTTCCAGAAGCAGAAATGCGACAAGACATTAGACACTTACTTAGAGCGTTCACTAGAGATCTTAATTATACAGGAAACTGGGCAACGTCAATGTCTGCTAGAAGATATTATAATAGTGTACTAGGATCTAAATTAGACGACTTACTTTATATGCGAGACACTACTGGTTTAAGACAGATGACAACAGAAGGATTAGAAGGAACTCTTAACCCACCCGGCGTCTTTGCACAATATCAAAGACCAACAGGTGGCGCACTAGTGTCGCTTGACCCAGGTTGGGGACCAGACGACGAACGTTGCTGGATTATGAATCGGTCTCCGTACATGCAAGGTGTAACTAATATTGGAAACTCTTGTGTAGGGTGTAAGGTAGACGGAGCACTACATAACGGCGGCAATAGGTCTGTTGTTGCAAACGACTTTACACAAGTATTAAGTGACGGAATTGGTGCATGGGTAACAAACAATGCAAGAGTAGAACTTGTGTCTGTGTTTACATATTATTGTCAAGTTGGGTATCTAGCAGAAAATGGTGGCGTTATACGTGCTACTAACGGAAACAACTCTTACGGAAACTTTGGTAGTATTGCAGAAGGCAATGATGCCACAGAAGTACCAATATCTGCAACAGTTAATAACCAAACTGCTCCTGCTGTAGTAAATAATGCAATTGCTGGAGGAGCAGCTGACGAATTGTTTATCTTTGAATATGCAAATTGTGGAGAAGCTTATACAACGGCAGATTCGGACATCGTTGGTGCAGGCGCAGACGCAAATATAGAATACACAGACTTTAGAGATGGCGGATTATTTGAAGTTAGGCTTGTTAACTCAAAAGGATCAGGATCAAAAGGCGGATCTAATTATTTAATTAGGCAGAACTCTGCACAGGTAACACTTGATTCATCTGTAAGCTTTACCCTTAATGTTAATGAAACAACACAGTTTAAATCAGAAATTGTAGGTATGAGAGTTGTAATAATATCTGGAACTGGAATAGGACAGTACGCTGAGATTTCAGATTACGACCAACCTAGTAAATTGCTTTCTGTAATTAAAGAGTCAGATGGTACACCAGGGTGGGAACATATTATACCTGGAACTCCTATAGAAGCAGCAATAGATAGTACAACAACATATCGTATTGAACCAAAGATAACATGTGCAGCACCATTGTTTGATGCATCAGAATATAATCCGTTACCTAACTCAAGACAGTGGGCAGATATAGCATATGGTGGCACTACTGTAGCATATTCTAATATTGTATTAACATTAGGAACTGGCGCAATTGACGAAGACGCAACACAAATTCAAGCTCGAATTAATGTTATACGATCAGGAAAAGTTTACGAAGCGTCACTACTAAATGACGGTGCAGGTTATGCTGTTGGAGACACAATTACTGTACCTGGCACTGAACTTGGTGGCACAAGCCCACTAAACGATTTAACGTTTGTTGTTACTGAAAATTCTGAAGACAGTACTAATAGTATTATTGCATTTACAACATCTGGTACTCCAAGAGATGGAAGATATGTAGCAGTTACAACTGATAGCAAGTTTTCGTATAGCGACGACGGCGGGCAATGGTTAGAAGGCAATTTACCTTTTGAAGGAGTGTTTGTTAAAGTAGTAGCAGGATTAAATAAATTTATAGCAGTTGCAACAGACACTAATAAGGTTGCGTATAGTGAAGACGGTCAGAATTGGACAGAACGATCACTAGGAGAAGAAACAGCATCATGGAAAGATTGTATCTTTGGTAACGGAAAATTTGTTATAGTGGGCGAAGGTACACAGAACGCAATGTACAGTAGTGATGGCCTAAACTGGGCAGCTGGACTATTACCGGTAGGTGATGACTCTTCCGGAGACCAATGGCAAGCAGTTGCTTACGGCGCAGGAAGATTTGTTGCTATCTCAGGTTCACAAGCTAAAGATGTTGCATACTCTGCAAACGGAATAACGTGGGCAAGATATAATAACGCTCTTCCTGCAGGAGACTTTAGCTTTGTTAGTTTAGTTTATGGAAAAAATAGATTTATTGGGTTTACTAATAACGGTGAAGTTGTAATGAGTTTGAACAAAGGTGCAACTTGGATTGCAGGCACTGACGCTCCTACTCTAGACGGTTCGACTACAATGAATTGGAAAAATATTAAATTTGCACAAGGAGTATTTGTAGCAATTTGTGATACAGGCGGAGCAGTTATAGGTGCTGATAACACTACTGGTCCTACTACATACTTTGCTACTACAGAAGATTGTATTACTTGGACTGGTAGAAATTTTGATTATGAGAAGTCATGGAGTGTACTAACATTCAATAATGATCTTACTATTCCGAAGTGGATAGTGTTTGCAGATGACGAAACTAACTCGGCAATTGCACAAGTGCAAGTTGGTGCAACAGCACAAGTTAGAGCAGATATTACTTCGGGGTCGTTTAATATTATAAAAATATGGGAACCAGGTAGCGGATATTCAACTGCTAATCCTCCAACCCTAACAATATTTGATACACAGTTTATTACACAAGTAGAAACTGATTTACGATTAGGTGACGGAGTATTAGCACAACCTGAATTTATTGATAGAGGTGCTGGTTATCGAACCAGTACAAGTACTATTGTAATTATCGGAGACGGATACGCTGACATTATACCTGAAGCAAATCAGTTAGTACTTTCTGGTGTTCCTCTTCCTTTACCAGGGCCAGGTGTGCAAATTAGAATTGCTGATATATTAGACGATACAACTGACGATCCAGATGATTTAAAATTATTTGTTGGAGTAAAAGCAACAGACTTAGGAGATGACGGTTCAGGAAACAATACTAGGAATGTTCAATTCCAAATTACTCCGACAATTGATAATGAGTTTAATCTTGAACATGCTACTGCTGCAACCTTAAGAACTCGTTATAGTCAGTGTCGTATTAGCGGACACGATTTCTTAGATATCGGTACTGGAAACTTTTTACAAACTAATTATCCTGCTTTATACGCTGGCGGCTCATATTTTACTAGCGCACCAGAAAACGAAATTCTTGAAGTAGAAGGCGGAAGAGTATTTTATGTAAGTACTGACCAAGACGGTAACTTTAGAGCAGGAGAATTGTTTGGTGTTAACCAAGCAACTGGTGTTGTAACTATTAGTGCTGAGTTCTTTGACTTAGACGGGTTATCATCTCTAGCATTAGGCGGAGTTAGACTTGGTGGTACAGGCGCAGCAGTTAACGAATTTAGTACAGACGCAACGTTTAGTGCAGATTCAAATCAAGTTATTCCTACTCAGAAAGCTATTGCAACTTTCTTAGCTGATAGATTATCAGTTGGTGGTTCGGATCTTGAGACAAACACAATCACTGCTGGACAGGTAAAAATAGGCACAGAGAATAATATTATAGATATTCTAAGTGGGTCGTATCTAAATATCCCTAGAGTTGTTACCTTTGATGGTGCTGATGCTTTAGGAAACGTAACTGATGTACAGGGCACAATGTTAGCGCAAATAATGTTCTTTAGATCATTTAATATGCAATAACCAAATTAATGATAAATATGTGTAGTGGAGCAATAAATGGCAGAATTTAAATTAGGTAGATTAAGATTTGTATGGAAAAATAACTGGACAGCAAGTTCAGTTTATTACCAGGATGACGTAGTTGCGTTTGGTGGTAAAATATACATATGTGTAATTGGACATACGAGTGAAACAGATTTCTTTGGCGACTTTGACATTAGTCCACCAAAGTGGAATCTAGTAAGTGACGGGCAAACTTGGAAAGGTGATTGGCAACCTCAGACTAGTTATGTATACGATGATATTGTAAAATACGGTGGTCGTCTATATATTGCCCAAGCAGTACATATTTCAGCAGAAGATTCGACAACTGGATTAGAAGCTGATATCAATAGCTGGCAGTTATTCGCAGACGGGTTAGAATGGAAAGGCAATTGGGACGTAAGTTTTGATTATAAGATTAACGACATTGTTAAGTACGGCGGCTCATCATACGTTTGTACTGCTGCACACATATCTGCTGCATCTGACACACTAGGACTTGAAGAAGATTTATCTAGTTGGTCATTATTTAATCAAGGCTTTGATTATAAAGGCTTATGGTCTACAGATACACGTTTTAAAACTAATGACGTTGTAAGATTCGGAGCTAACACTTATATTGCGTCAGCAGCACATACGTCAGCAGCAGCATTTTCTACAGACACTGCATATTGGACAAAGTTTGTTGATGGCTTCCAGTATGAAGATATTTGGTCACATGAATATTCATACCAAATTGGCGATATTGTAAAATATGGCGGAAATCAATATATTGCACTAGCAGAAAATTTAAATAAAATTCCATCGACTCAGACAGATGATTGGAGCCTGTTTTCAGAAGGCTTTAGATTTAGATCTGATTGGGGAGACGACTCTTCAAGTATTGATTACTTAGTAGGTGATCTTGTAAGACTTGGAGCATATACATATAAATGTATTCTTGATCATAATGGTCAACAACCACCTAATGCTACATATTGGCAACGATTTAGTACTGGTATTACTTGGCGCAATACGTGGTTAGATGACCAATACTATTATCAAGGTGATGTTATCCGCTTTGGTGATAACTCATATGTGTGTATTAAAGCACACGTTGCAGAAGATGATGACTTTTCAACTGAAACACAGGTAGGCGCAGGCGGCGGAGCTGAAAATTCTCGTCCAGACCAAGACGTTACTGGAACATACTGGAATGTTATTGCTGTAGGCTCAGAGTCTAGTGTATTAACAACTACTGGTGATATGGTTTATTACAGTGGCGCAGGTCCAACACGTTTACCTATTGGTGATGATGGACAAGTATTAACTGTTAGTTCTTCAGGCATTCCTGAATGGTCAACCTTAGACTTTGTAGATGATGTATATTTTGTAGCAGAGCATGGCACAGATAAACCTGCGCCATTATACGGAAAATCAATTGATAGACCTTATAAAACTATTAGATACGCTACACAGCAAATTGAACGCGGATCAAAAAATCCAGAAGCTGCTAAACTTTTAGAATTGAATAGAAGATTTATTCAGCGAGAAATAGTAGAATGGACAGACAAGCAAATAGTAGATGGCACTAGTCCTTTTACAACTACTTTTGATTACAACAGTGACAAATGTGAAAGAGACATGGGCTTTATTGTTGACGCACTTATTTGGGACGTTACACACGGTGGCAATGTGCGTACACGTGAAGCAGCATTAAAATATGTTAACGAAGCATCACAATTTTATACACTAGGCCAGGAAGCAGAAACTAACGCTTCTATTAACTACGGACTTACAGTAATTGCAAACGTATTAGCACAAACTGCACCTGCTGTAAACTATCAAACAACTAATGGTGATAATTCAACAGCAATAGTTGCACAATATCTTGATGCTACATTAACTGCTGAAACTGGTGTTGCTGTCGAAACTACTAGTTTAACTAGTATTATTACAAATGCTATTACAGCAGGCGTTGCAACTAACATACCAGCAAGGTTAATTAAAACTACATTGCTTAGGATTTCGACAGGATCGTATAAAGAAGTACTTCCGATAATTGTTCCTGCAGAATGTTGTATTATGGGAGACGAACTTAGAGCAACTAACGTACAAGCTAGAACAAAGTACAATGCTGCTAGTACGCTAACTCCTGTAAGTGATTTTAAATATACATACGAAGGTATTAAGCACTTAGAAACTGTTATTGGTGATATTGTAGACGGAACAACTGTTACTCCTGAAACTGGAAATACAGAAGATCAAAATCAAACTTGGCCGTATGCAGAAACTACTACAGTTGCACCTGCTGCGAAGAAACTTGCAAGAAATATTAGAAGAAAGATTGATATTGGCTTAGGAACTAAAGTCGAAGCGTCACTTAAACCAGCCTATGAATTAGCTGATCTACAACTTGGAAGAGTAAGAGATATTAATCTTCTTAATAAAGCGTTTATTCAAGAAGAATTAATTGGATACATAACTAATCAATATCCTAACTTAAAATATAGTAGAACAAAGTGTAAACAAGATACTGGGTTTATTATTGATGCTATAGCATATGACTTAACATACGGCGGAAACTGGATGTCAGTTAAAGCAGGTGAAGCATATTATGAAGGCACTAACTTACAGATTAATAGTAGTGAAAAATTAGCAACACTTGCTGCATATGGCTACTTAAAAGATCTAGTACAAACTGTTGGTAGAAATATCACAGTAACGCCGACATATCAATCAACAGTTACTCAGATTAACGGTGTCGGCGGAACTGAAGCAGCTGGTAACGTTGCTAGAGATTTAATGCTAAACATTATTAGTATTATTACTAGTGGTACAGGAACTGTAGCTAGAACTTATCCAAGTACAGTAGCAGCATCTGCGGCAGTTAAAGCAGATTTTGTAAATGCAAAGCAAAGTCTATCAGTGATACAAGAAAAAACTATTGACTTTATTAATGAAAACTTTGGGTCATTTACATATAAGAGTGCAAAGTGTCGCAGAGACCTGGGCTTGCTTATTGATGATCTATCATTTGATGTTGCATTAGGTACTAACTATAACGGAGTGTTTAACGGTTTAGCATATCAGCGTCCAATTAATGCTTACAATATAAGTGCGCAAAGAATTGAAACTGTTGGTTCTATTAGAAGTGCTAGAGACAGTTTAAAGATAAGTGTAACTACTGATGGTTCTTCAGCAACTGGTAGCAGTAATGCGTCAGCAAGAATATCAACTGCATTTAACGAAGTTGTTAATATTATTAATAATGGAGCAGGCAATGCAACTGCGCTAACATTTCCATCTCCTGTAGGCGTCGATCAAAATAGAGTTGACGCTAAAGATAACTTAATTGCAAATAAGACATTTATCGAAGCTGAAATTATAGCTTGGATTCAAGTGCAAATAGCTGCAAACACAGGTAACGCAGGTAGTATTTGGTATACCTTTGATTACAATAGTACTAAGTGTGCTAGAGATGTTGGATTTATTGTAGACGCAATGTGTTACGATGTTTTGTACGGCGGAACACAAGCTACAACAAGAATTGCACAGTCTTATTTTACTAATACAACAGTATATCCAGCAGGACAAACAGCTCAGACTGCTGCTGCGTATGCTAGACTAGCAACAGTATTGTCAGAAGTTGTACAAGAATCGTCAGTGACAAAGTCAGCAGGAAATGCTGAAAACCAAACTACTCCAGGCACTCCAGCATCAGGAACTGAAGCAACTGCTATTGATAGCAACATGCAAATCATTGAAGATGTTATTACTGCTGGCAACTTAAATAGCTTGCCAACAGTAACATTCCCAAGTATTACTTGGGCAGATGCTGAATATGAAGTAGCGTTTAGTGACATAGCTAGTGATAAAACTCAAGTAGTTAATACCGCTATACAGTACATTACAACTACTTACAATACATTTGTTTATGATCACGCTAAGTGTTCTAGAGATTTAGGTATTATACTTGATGCTGCTGAATTTGACACACTATTAGATACAAACTTTGCAGGCATACAGGCTGCATTAAGTTATCTAAGAGCGCCAAGTAAGAAAATTGTTGGCAATCAGAAAACTGCAACTATTGCAGCAAACGAATATGCAAGACAGTTACTTGTTGCAGAGCTAGGCAATGCAACTGCTATTGCTGGTGTTAACACTACTTGGGAATGGGTCGAAGACGCAATCTGGAGTGGCAGTAATGAAGGCGGTACTAATGCAGTTGCAGATCAAGAAGTTTGGAACGGAATTAGACAACTAGAACTAAACAAAGAGTTTATAGTTCAAGAAGTGTTAAATCACGTAGACAATCACTTTAAAGATAGAGTATCTGGTATAGACATTAATGACAACACATTATCAATCGCAGATACTTCGTGGTTATCAATAGGCATGCCTATTAAGTTTTATAATGACGAAGATGCAGGTGACTCTACTAATGCTGTTACTAATGCTAACTTATTAGAAACTCTAACATATTATGTAAGTGACATTACTAGTGCAACAGCATTTAAAATTGCTGAAAATCAGTACGGCACTGCAACAGTCTTTACTGAGTACGGCGAAGGATTTGTTGTAGAAAAAGCGTATGTATATAACAGAGCATTGTGTGCAAGAGATCTACGAGAATATGTTGATGCAATGAAATGGGATTTACAATGGCCACAAACTTGGGAGCGTATTTACACTAGAACAAGTGCTGCTGGTACTGTAGAAACTATTACTATTCACTTACCAGGATTCTATAGAACACCATTAGCAGCACGTTATTATGTTAATAGTGTAATTGGATCGCAAGAAGAAGACTTCTATTACTTACGTAATGGTACTGGTGTGCGCTTACAAACGCTAGACGGCTTACGCGGTGATTTAAGTCCAGCAAATGCATATGGAACAAGTCGACCAACAGCAGGTGCATATGCATCACTAGATCCGGGTTGGGGACCAGACGATTCAAGAGCTTGGATCACTGCACGTTCTCCATATGTACAAAACTGTACAACGTTTGGTTTTGCAGCTATTGGACAAAAAATTGATGGTGCATTGCACAACGGCGGCAACGACTCAATGGTGTCAAACGACTTTACACAAGTTATTAGTGACGGTATCGGAGCTTGGATTACTAACAATGGTAGAGCAGAACTTGTGTCTGTGTTTACATACTATTCACATATTGGTTATCTAGCAGAAGACGGCGGACGTATACGCGGTACTAACGGCAACAACTCGTACGGTACATTCGGTGGCGTAGCAGAAGGCGTTGATCCAGACGAAACCGCAATTACTGCTGTTGTTGATAACAGATTACAATATAACGGTGTTATAAGTAATGTGTTTACAGATGGCATTGACAACATTTTACAAGTAGAGTACTCACACGCAGGTAATGATTATACTGAAGCTACAATAAATATCTTCGGAGCAGGTGATAGTGAAATACTAGTACAGGAAGATTTTAGAGACGAAGCAGTTAACCAAATAAGAGTTATCGAAGTTGATGACTCGACTGGCAACCCAGATGCAACAGCAGGCGGATCAGGATATCTTGTAGCTACAAACACAGCACAGGGCGGAACAGTTAATAGTATTACTCTTGCTGCAACTGATGGTAATTTATCAACAGCATATGTTGGTATGAAATTATATATTATTAGTGGCGCAGGTGTAGGACAGTTTGGTATAGTTAATACATATAACTCAGGTACTAAGCTTGCTGCAATTATTAAAGAAACTGACGGAACATCAGGTTGGGACCACGTTGTTCCGGGCACTACAATAGTATCTGCAAATAGTTCTTCAAGTTACTTAATTGAGCCTAGAGCGGCATTTACTGCTCCGGCAAAGACAAACAGTCAAGAAACTATTACTAGTGGTGCTTACGGTAGAATAGATTATGTTGAAACATCAGCACAATATACTGGCGTAGCTGTTACTACACAAAGTGACGGTAGTGGAGCAACATTTGATGTTACTAGAAATGGTGAAAAATATTATGTAACTGTAAACGCAGTAGGTACTGGTTATACTAGATTAGATACTGTTACAGTAGCAGGATCGCTTATTGGCGGTGTTGATACTACAAACGATCTTATTATTACTGTTACTGCGGTAAATGCTGACACAGGAGCAATAACTGCGTTTGATAACTCAGGTATTGGCAGAAAGGGTAGATTTGTAGCTCTTCCAGGGCTAGTTGGTCCAACTGGTGCAGGAAGTTATGATGGTACAACTTGGGTAGCCGAAACACTAGCTTCGACTGCTACTTGGCACAACTTAGATGATGGTGCTATTGATGATGGTACAACTACATTTGCACAAAGTTATGTTGTTGCAGTTGGCACAAACGGCGGTAACGTTGTTGTTAACTACTCTGCAGATACACTTGCTTGGACAGGTGTAAGTAGTCCATTCAGTGGCGGTAGTACAGAGTCAGATGTAGCCTTTGGTCAAATTGCAACATCAGTATCTAGATTTATAGTAATAGGTAATGGTAGTCGAAACGTTGCGTATTCAGACAATGGCGGAGTAAGTTTAACAGTTACAACAGATGCGTTACCAGCAACTGGTTATAATACTGTTACCTACGGTGCAGGATTATTTGTTGCACTTAAATCTGGAAGCCAAGCAATGGCATGGTCCGCAGACGGTATTACGTGGACTGAAGTTCTTACAGGCTTGCCTGCTACTACTAATTGGACAAAAGTTGTATTTGGTAACGGTAGATTTGTTGCAGTAGCAGCTAACTCAAATAATATTGCTTACAGTTTAGACGGCAAATCATTTACAGCAGTAGCTACTGCACTGGTTTCATCTACTGTTAGAGATATCGCATACGGACAAGGTATGTTTGTTGTTACTACAGACGATACTAACCAAGTTAGCTATTCAGAAGACGGCGTTTATTGGCCAGCTGGTGGATATACATTGTCAGACACATATACTGCTGGACTAGAAGGAATAGCGTTTGGTAATCATAATAGAGATCCAAAATTTGTTGCAATCCAACATACAACAGGTGCAGGAACAACAACAAATATATTAAATGCTAAAATTGGTGCAACTACAAAAGGTCGTTCAGGAGTAGCAAATGGCAAATTGTTTGAAGTTAGAATTACTGATCCTGGTTCAGGGTACGGTGCTACAACTCCTACAATAGCAATTACTGATCCAAACAACATTGATGATGTATTATTTACTATTAGAATGAATGACGGAGTGTTAGGACAACCAACGTTTGTTAATAGAGGTTCAAGTTTCATTACTGCAACAGCAGAAGTTGATGCTGATGAGAGTAACGGTAGTGCAAACTTCCTACAAGACGGACAGTTTGTTGCAGTTAGACAATTAAGTTCTACACCAGTAAACGGTTCAAACATTGTATTCGACAGCTTGCCAAATCAAGTGTTTAAGCTTGTTAATACAGTAAGTTTAGTTGGTACAATAGACGGTGACAAAACAGCATTTTTACAAGTTAGTCCACCTATGGAAATTGAAGACGCAGTTGGTGATCAAGATCCAGTAACAATGCGTATTAGATTCTCACAAGTGAGATTAACAGGACATGATTTCTTAGATGTTGGTACTGGCAACACTGCTGATACAAACTATCCAGGAACTCCTGTTAACAATCCAGTACAAACAAACGAAACTGTAGATTCAGCAGGCGGACGTGTGTTCTTTACAAGTACAGACCAAGACGGTAACTTTAAAGTTGGCGACTTGTTTAGTATTGAGCAAGCAACTGGTGTTGCAACACTAAATGCTGAAGCGTTTAACATTGCTGGACTACAAGAATTGTCACTAGGTGAAGTTACACTAGGTGGTAACTCAGCAAGTGTAACTGAGTTTAGTACAGACCCGTTCTTTACTGCAAATAGCGATAATGTTGTGCCTACACAACGTGCTATTAAAGCATACATCGAAGCACAAATTGGTGGCGGTGGCGCATCACTTATTGTTAACAGTGTAACAGCTGGCGACATTTTTGTTAACGGAACACAAATTACAACAGTCAGCGGTTCGCTGATAAATATTAAAGCTAATGTTAACTTCCAAGGTGCAGTACTTGGAAAACCACTAGCATATAATTATTTCTTAAGATAAGAACGGAGAAAAAGAAATGGCAAATGGAATTTTAGGCGTATTAGATCAGGCAGGAACAACATTGGAAACATTGTACACTGTTCCTGCAGATACATTTAGTGTAGTAACACTAAACATATGTAACAGGTCGTCATCGCCAAGGACAGTTAGAGTTGCACTATCAGCAACAGGTACACCAGACCCTCAAGAATACATTGAATACGATGTTGAAATTCTTGCAAAGGGAGTTCTAGAAAGAACTGGTATTGTGCTAGATGCTACAAAAAATATTGTAGTATACGCTGATAGTTTAGGTTGCGGTGCGCAAGTGTTTGGCTTAGAAACAGCAACTTCGTAAACGATAAATATGTATAGGAGCTAAAATATGGCTAGAATAATTTCAACCGGGGTCAAACCCACACCAAACTTTGTTAAGATGCCTAGCGTTGAGGCAACCGAAGCAATTGATGCAGACTCTAATAAAACATACTTTGTTAATACGTCTGCTGCACAAGTAACAATGACACTACCAGCAGCACCGACAATGGGAGATATTGTTAGAATATTTGATGTAGAATTAACGTTTGATACAAATAACTTAATCATTGACAGAAATGGTAATCCGATTATGGGTACAAATGAAAATATGACAGTTAACACTGAAGGTGCAGCTTTTGAATTAGTGTACTACAATAGTACTAAAGGCTGGAGATTATTTACCATCTAAGGTAAAGGAAAACAAATATGTCAGATTATAATAGTTTTAAGAAGATAGATCGATTAGCTATAGTAGACGGAGCAGTAGCTGGGGTAGACTTAGCTAACGGAGCTGTTGCAAGTGATGAACTAGCTACTGGCGCAGTAATCTCTAGTAAACTAGTAGACGGTTCAGTATCCGGCACTCAGCTAGCGTCTACGATTGATCTATCTACTAAGAACATAACATATCGTGCAATAACTAATGCTGACGTATCAGGCTCTGCAAATATCGCCGGAGCTAAATTAGCTGCTGGTGCTGCTGAAGTAAATTTAGGATATACTCCACTTAACTCAGCAGGCTCAAATGCAATGACTGGTCGCCTTGCTGTAACAGCAGGTAGTGCTAGTGCTCCGTCTATTAGAGGCAGTGATGCTAATACTGGAATCTACTTTAGTGCTAACCAAGCAAGAATTTCTGTTAACGGAAGTGATGCTATGCAGATTGATTCTTCTGGTAGAACTAGTTTCCCCCAGAAACCGGCGTTCGCTGCGGTAGGCCAGCCAGGGTGGTTATATTCAAATAGTTATGGCGGTACAGGCGATCGAGAGCTTAACAGTATTATGAACTGGAACCTTGCACACCAATACGGCGGCTCAAACTTTAATACTAGTAATGGCAGGTACACTGCACCAGTGAGCGGATACTATCACTTCTCAACTATGTGGTATTTACATAACGACAATAATAGTACTAGCAGTTACATACATACATTCTTTAGAAAAAACGGTAGCGTTAACACTACTCCAGGCAGCCGTATACCCTATAATATAAACATGCACGGTAACTCAAACAATCACGATGACGGTGCTTGTTATAATAGTATACAATACTTAAATGCAGGACAATATGTAAGTATATGTGTTAGGTGGCATTCGACTAACTCAAGGCATCACGCAGGACATCAAATATTCAGCGGACAATTAATAGGATAATACATGGCTAATTATAGTACTTTTAAAAAGATTAATTCTGAATCAATAGTAGATGCTAGTTTAACAGCAGCTGATATTGGAACAGGAGCTGTGTCGGCAGGAAAGATAGGTGGTACGCAAGTTACTAGTGGTAAGATTGCCGGTGGCGCAGTAACTAGTGGTAAACTTGCAAGTACATTAGATATATCAGGAAAGACAGTGACTTATAGGCCTATTATAAGCAATGACTTTGCTAATAGTGCAATATCAGGAACACAATTAGAATCAGGTGCAACAGTTGCGAACGTAGGTTATACTCCAGTAAACACTGCCGGTGATAGTATAACTGGACAACTAATAGTTGCTAATGGTACTACAATTTCTAATAATTCAAATACTAGTAGTGGCGTACATATAAATGGACAAAACATAAGCATTAGAGAATCAGGTACTGACAGGCTAGCATTTGACACATCAGGAAGACCAACGCAGAGTAATACTCCAGCCTGGCAAGCAAGCGGCAACGGTGGTTGGAGATACTCAAATAGTTACGGTGGTCCAGGATGGCGAGAACTTGATGATATGGCCTGGAATTATAGTACACAGGGCGGCATTACTACTTCTAATAACTGTCGAGTTACAGTTCCAATTGCTGGTTATTATTATTGTTATCTACAAACATACTGGTACAGTGATGCCAACAATACTAATGGATATACACACTTTCACATTGCACGTAACGGCACAACTGCTGAACTGCCTAGTGGCAGAACTAATCACCAAATGTACGCTCATGGACTAAGAAATAACTATACTCCGGGAATCATGACATCATATGTGCGTTACTTAAATGCAGGACAGTATGTTACTCCTGCTCCGTACTTAGGTGGAAATCAAGGTAGACATCATGGCAATCATAGTTACTGGTGCGGATATTTAATAGGATAATATAATGGCAAATTACAACAGTTTTAAAAGAATTAATTCCGCAGCCGTTATTGACGGAGAAGTAGTAACATCTGAAATTAGTAACACTACAATAACTACTGATAAAATACTAGATGGCGCAGTAACTACTGATAAAATACTAGATGGCGCAGTAACTAGTGATAAACTTGGAAGCGCAGTAGATATATCAGGAAAGACTGTAACTTATAGATCAATTGTTAACGGCGACATAAGTGCTAGTGCAGGTATAGCAGGAAGCAAATTTGCTGGCGGATCAATGTCTGCTAACCTTGGCGGCGCCCCTCTAAACAGAGCTGGCGGCTCTATGTCAGGACAATTAAAAACCACAACAGGGTCTACATCAGCACCTGCTATATATCACACAGGCGATGCTGATACAGGCATTAGTTTTAGTGGCAATTCTACGTCTATTAGTGCAGGCGGCCAAGTTGGCATTACGATGAACAGCAACGATACATTAACAAAGCCTAATAGTCCAGCATTTAGTTCTGCAGGAACTGGTGGTTGGCGATATGCAAATAGCTACGGCGGCACTGGCTGGAGATCAATTAACAGTAACTTTGGCTGGGGAGCAATCGAACAGCGTGGCGGAAGTAACAAAGCTGATAACGGTAGATTTACTGCACCAATTGCAGGATTTTATCAATTTGCGTTCGAGACATACTGTAGAAATGATGCTAACAATACTAGTGGTTATATCCATATGAGTATTGGTGTTAATGGTGGCAATGCTATGGTGGGTGGTCGAACACCGCACGGTATCTTTGGACATAGTACTGTTAGTAACTACTATCCGAATGGCATACACATAGACTTAGGTACATATTTAAATGCCGGCCAATACGTAGAAGTACGAACATTTTGGAACAACAACCAAACTAGATTCCATGGGTCACACAGTGTCTTTAACGGATATATGATTAGCTAAATAACTTACAGAGAGAACATAAAATGAGAAATATAGTATTTGAAATAACAGACAATGAGCAAAAAGTGCTAGCGCACTATTGTATGGATCCGCAAGACTGGATAGAAAACGCTGTTGGACATTTAATTGAGCAAGCAAAAGATAAACTATTTGAAAATGAACTTGATAGAATATTAGAAGATCCTGACATTGCTACAATGGTAAATGACAGAGATTCAGTTATAAGCTTGTACAACGGACCTTTAAAAGGCAACCCTAACGGTTAAGGAGAATATAAATGACAGTATTATACACAGTTGAAATTAGTGATGTTGATTATAGATCATTATGTTATGTAACAGATCGACCAAATGAATACGTTGACGAACATGTTACAGAATATATTAGTCAAATGAAACGTGACTTGATTAAGGACATTATTAAAAGTGAACTAAAAAAGCCTGGAACACGATCAATACCAGCAGATAAAGAACAGCTATTAGCAGCAGCAACAGTTAAATCTGCTGCGCAAATAAATCAAGAAGATACTGCACGTATGGTAGCAATGGTACAAAATCCAGATGCACATGATAGCGATATCGGTGAATCAGTTGACTTACCTGATTAATAAACTCTAAAAATTATAGATTAAAAAAGCCGCTTAAAGCGGCTTTTTTGTATTCTTTTTTTATTCGTCTTCTTGTGTAATATCTTCTACATCAGTTAACAGTGCATCTGCAACTTCGTCTCTTTCAAAAATATTTTTCTTTAAATATTCATAGTGTGATAACGAATCGTTTGCAAGAGTCTGAATATAATCTTTCTTTTGATCCCAATAATCCTGTAATTGTTGAGTATAAATTTCAGGCAATGAGCCGTTTCTAGAAACCATTAAATCTTCTAACACTTTCATTTGTGTCATGTTTGCTGGAATACATCTATTACCAACAAATATATCAGGAATACCTCCCATTGACAAATCACCTTGTAATTGATGTGATTGTAACAATGCATTTGCCATAACAGCAGGTAAGCTGTCTAGCGAATCATTAAGTTTTGTATTGTCCATTCTTGGATCCATTCTAATATATTCACCTGCTTGTCTCCAATACTCTGTGTCTCGACGAGAAGACAGTGTAAAGTGATATGCAACAAAGAATTTAAAACCTGTCATAATCTGTTTAATAACGTAATTAAAATGGTCAACATGCGTTCTATTTACTTGTTTGTAGTGCAGTGTTTCGCACAGTCGTAATAGTATTTCTTGAACACTTAATAATCCTGTGGATTCTAAAGGCTCAATAAATCCGTACGATAAGCCTACACCAACTACGTTGTTTACCCAACAGCGATGATGTACTCCGTTTTTAATATCAATATGATCAAATTTTTCAATATCGTCTGAACGATTAGGATTATGAATCTTCATCCTATCACTATTTAAATATTCTTTAAATTCTTTTTCAGCCTCCTCTTTATTTAAATACTTAGCGTCATATACGTAACCAGCACCGATTCTGTTGTATAACGGAATATTCCAAATCCAGCCGTTATCCCATCCTGTGCAATTAGTTACATTTTCCATTTCTAAGTCTTTATCAGTATACGGAACATGGCATGTAATAGCTTTTGTATTAGGTAGCCAGTCGCTAAAGTCTTCAAAAAACTCTTCCATTGCGCCACCTAACAGCAATGATTTAAATCCAGTACAGTCAATAAATAAATCAGCTTCTAGTGAGTCGCCGTTTTTTAATTCAAGATGACCTACATAGCCTTCATTGTCTTTTTCTATCTTAACTATTTTATCCTGGATATGTACTACGCCATTTGGAATAGCTACTTTATCTCGTAACATATGACCGAACTGTATAGCGTCGATGTGATATGCAGTATCTGTTCTAAAGCTAAAATTTGGCAACTGACCATCATCATTATCGTAAATTTTATTATCGTAAATAAACGGCATAGTACTATAAAACGATTCGTAAAAATCATTAGTAGGTGTTTCAGGATTAAGTGTCTTTTTAACATACCAATCTGTTGCACCAGCTTGAGTATTCTGCATATCCTTAATACCAAACGGATAGTAGTATGCATCATCCTTCTTATAAAAATCGGTAAATTTAATTCCTAATTTATAAGTAGCTTGACACTCGGCCATCCAGTCTTTGTCCTCAAGACCAAGCATAGTTAAATAACTATTAATTGTTCCTAACGTTGACTCTCCTACTCCGACGACAGGGATATCAGGAGATTCAACTAGTGCAATTTCTTTATCTGGAAATTGGTTTGAAAGTACTGCTGCTGTCATCCAACCTGCACTACCTCCGCCGCAAATAATAATTCTATTTATTGGTCCTCTCATCGTTCTATGATTCCTTTTCTCTCTTCATTAATTGTAAGATAATTAAATGCAATAGATATTCTATCGCTATCAGTTGTATTTACACCAACTCGGTGATCTAACCATCCAGGAAAGAGCATAAGCATGCCTTCTGCTGGAGGATACATTACTTTTTCGTATACTTTCTTTCCTGCTGGAAAGAATCCTCTTTGACTAAACTGTACAGGATTCTTAATCATTAAATCACCGTCTGTATTATTAGTTTTAAAGTAATAGACGCCGCTAATATAACTATCTGTATGTGCATGCCATTCTTGACTTTGATTTCTATTTGTTATATTAAGCCAACTATGGCTCAGAAAGATTTCATTATTCATAAAAGGCCCTACTTCATTTGTATACAGATGTACATGTTTTTCAATATATTTCTTTAAATTGGTTAATTTAAAGTCGTTAATAGTGTTCCATCTATGACTAATATTTGTTTTAACAGGCTCTTCCCATCCGCCGGGCGCTTCCCACGTATCGGTGTCTAAAATTGTAGGAAGTGCTTTTTTAATTTCATGTTGAACTAAAAAAGTTTCATCAATTAAACCTTTGTGACAATATACTGGTGTTGGAAATACCCATTCTATCATTTACTTTTCTCTTTTATCTTCTTACCTTTATAGTAGTTTCCTGAAAAAGAAAAGACATAACTATCAAGTTTAGCAAACTCTATAGGGTCAATTACGTGCGTTTTAATTTTAATTTTTTGTTCTGATAATGGTATACACTGTACTAACGGATCACCTGCATTAATTACAAACTCGTTCGGAAATGCATTTTTAGAAACTACTAGATTGACATTTGTAGTAACTTGGTACTTGTACTCGACTATACCGTTAGGAACAAAGTAATGGTGTTTTTGCTTTTGCCAAAATGAATTAGTAAATAAAAATTTTACACCTGTCTTTTCTTTTATTCTCCAAGGACTTACTAATTTAATATGACCGTAGCCATCTAAGCCCTTACCCCATTGAATTGGATTATGTATATCACCTGATTCTGCTGGATGTAAATTAGGAATTCCGCTGTTTACTGAGATTTGAAAGTCACGCCACGCAGGTAAAATAAATCCTGCTTTGTAATAGTCTGTGACACCTGGACACATTTTCATTGAACCGCGATTAATACCCTTCCAAGGAACAGTTGCAGGTAGTTGTTTAAACCATTCAGGCATACACTCTTGAGCCTGAACAATAGGGAATAAATCAGGCAACTCCGGAATTGGAGTAAAGCAATCTAATATTATTGTAGAACGTTTTTTAAATATACTGAACATATCTATACTTATCTGAATTTTTTCTTACTATGTACAAAGGTGGCATATGTTCCATGCCAGGCTTTCTTAATCCAATACTTGTATCTGTTTTCATGCCGGTAATCGTGGTACTCAGCGTCTGCACTCCAGCTATCTCGTTTAAACGGAAATACAACCATTAACGGTTCTCCGGCTTTAATAACAAAGTTTTCCTTTAAACCAAGGCCGACAAAGTTAACGGCATCATCGTGTTTATCAGTATCTACAATAGACGGAAAGAGTTTATAGTTAGAGTTTAATGTATAAAATGGTTGATAAAAATGACAACTGTAACCTGGAGGAGTTACTACTTTCCATGAGTTACTTACTTTAAAATAATGATTTTTAACATCATTCATCGGCACAGGACACTGCTCATACGGATGTGCTGATATATAATCCTCAGCTGGACATACACTAGCTGCTTTAAGTACGCCTTGGTCGTCTGGCTGAATCCGTATTTCAACTTCGTATGGATTTAAAATAACATATCCACCTGTTAAATAATCTAGTACAGGAACACACTTCTTGATTGTCGGCACACCCTTTTGTTGGATGTTACTATCGTTGTGATCAAACGATTGAGGAATATTTTTGTACCATTCCGGAACAAATTTTGATAACGGAACTGGTGGATAAAATTTCTTGGTTGATTCATCATATGTAATAAATTTAATATTTTTTTCAGACATTACTTGTATACCTTTTTAGTGTGGAATAATTTTTTATATGCACCACGAACATAGTGGAATAGTTGACTATACATTTTTTCAGAATGCAATTCCATAGTCCATCCGTCGCGCTTATACGGAATAATTTGTATCATTCTCTCACCTGGTAGTATTCTTATATTTGGGTTAGTAGTATGACCCATTGCAGAGATTGTCCAGTCGTGTTTATCTGTATCAATAACTCCGGGCAATATTTTATAATCTTTATTAAAATCGTAATACGGTTGCATAACTAAACAACTATAACCCGGCGGTGTTACAACTTTAAAATCTGTCTCTATTTTAAAATATGCTTGCGGCCCACCTGGAACTGGTAAACATTTGCCAGAATAAACTGACGGATTTATTGTCCTTAATCCAAGGCGGCTATTTTGAGTTTCGTATTCTACACCTTTTGTAAAGTCTATTATTTTTTCTTTTAATATTATTTCCCAAGCATTATATATAACGTACCCACTAGACATCCAATCCATAGCCGGCTTACAATGTGTAATATTAAATTCGTTATCTTTTTTTATAGAAGTTAACCAGTTAGGCAAATCTTCCTGTATAGGACGAGGTGGAAAATCTTTCATTACTTGTGAATCGTCTGTGTAAAATTTAATAGTTTTCATAATATTATTTTATTGTGTCCTTGTCAATTAAGTTACCAGGGCGAACAATAGTAGCCTGTGTAATTCTCCAGTTGTTGTAGTATATATTATTATCGTTAATATATGCACCGTGTAATTTATTTCCACTGAATATTACACACCTATTAGGCTTTGCAGGAATCATTTCTTTTATCTTATATTTAGAAACATCTATTATAAGATTAGCGCCTTCCTTATTTTCAACATCAATATCTTCGTATATTGCAGTTCCGCCATCTGCATGTTTGTCAATATAGGTTAATACATTTAACATATCTGTATCATAATGTGGATGATGTTGCATTGTTAATGGCAAGTTTTCTTTTTTATGTTTAAATACATTAAACGCTAAACTTTTTTCGATACCAACGTCTTGCCAGTTTACAAGCTGTCCTATAAGTTTATTTAGAGGTTTTAATCTTGCATTTATCATTTCTTGCAGAGGTTCCCAATTTGCAAACGTTGGACGACAGTCGTAATAATCTTTAAAATTTCTACTCCATTGACTCATCTTCCATGACTCAACATACATGTGTTCAAAAGCTTTTTGAATTTTATCAATATCTTCATAAAAATCATCTATACATACCCAATCGTCGTGATATGTAATTTTACTATTTGGGTTAAGTTTAAATAGTTCTTCAACTATAAATGGGGTAGTCATTAAAATCCATCCTCATCTTGATTTTTTAATTTCATCATAACATTAACTGCATTAGTTATTCTTAAATTATCTGTTGTGTGTTTTGGAGCGGTGTGATCCATCCAACTAGGAAATAAAACAATATCACCTTCTTCTACTTTAATTTGATATCTATCATTAAAAATACTTTCTGGAAGATAGTTAACATTTTTTGTAGGCATAATTGCTCTAGTAAGTTTATAATTAGGATTTAAAAATATAGTTCCGTCGTTTTCGTCTTCAACAGTAACATAGTGTACAAACGAATAGTTTATGTTAGAGGCCCCGCCCATATGGTCATGAGGCCATTCTTCGTCATTGTGTGTTGTAAAGTTGTACCAACCTTTCATCCTAACGTCCCACGGTTTTGTCATATCAAAACCTATTTCAGATAACACATTATCTAAATCTTCTTTGTATCTATCATAGATATAAGGCCAGTGTATCATTGCACCTGTGCCCGGAAGATAGTCTGTAAATATTTTTTGTAATCCGCCATTAGGACCATCCTGGGCAAATTTAGGATACACATGCTTCATTAAATAATCTTTTATTTCTTTATGATGTGTTGCTTTTATTTTATAAATGTAAAGCGGAAATGGCGTAATTTTTTCTATCATTATAGTGTCTTCTTAAATAAAGATCCGTTAGGATTGCCTATAGTAAGATTTAGTGCTATAGTAGCTCTAATCTTATCACTTTGTTGAAACGGTACGCTGTGTTTTAAATACGAAGGAAAAATTAATATATCGCCTTCTTTTACTGTCGGAATATAGCTTGGATTCTGCCAATCTAATGGTACATCGTCGCCGTTGCACGGTTGCATGTTTCTTAGAAATGTATGATGTATAGGATTATAAAATGTTGTAGGTTGATGTACTGCTGGATCATATACTACAAAATGTATAGCACTATACATACAACCTGGAAACCCTCCCATATGATCATGCTCTTCTTGGAAGCTACCTTTAATTCCTACATTATACCATAAGTCGACATCGACTTCCCATTTTTTATTTTGATTAAATCCAGCTTTTTTTAAAAACTGCGTAACTGTAGATGTGTAAAGATCTTCCCACTCGGGATCTAATCGATCAAGGCCAGGAAAGTAATCACTGTATAAATTTAATCCTATATTGTTAGGTGGCAGATCTTTTAAGTCGGGCATAACTCCTGTTAAGAATTTCTCTTTTATTTCTTTATGATTTGGCATGGATGTTTTGTAGACTGGTATTTCAAATGCACTAGTTTTTATTATCATTCGTCGCTCCAGTCTGCACTAATAGACAGCAATGAGTCTAAATTTGTAAATTTTGCATTGTTTATAAAAAATAGTAACGAATATCTAGGTAATGTTTTAACTTCATAATTATTTGGTCTATGCCATTGAGATGCGTCATACGCTACTAACCTATTAAACTTATTACCAACATTTACTGTCTCGGCAAATTGTTGCCTATTTTCTTTTAAGTCTTTTAGATATTGATCTGTAACTGTTTTCTTTAAGTTTAATTGTTTCCTTGAATCATAATCTTGAACTTTAAAGTTAGATGATGATGTTTTGTCAAAAATACTAGTACCAGTGTGCATACTTGGATCTTCGATATTTAGATAAACAAGCCCAGCAAAGTCAATTTCATCATTATGAATCCAGCCGTTATTTGCTTCAGTGTGATCATATATATCATTTTTATGAAATCTTATATCTATTTCAAACCCAGACAGCCCGTAAAATACCTTGTCAGCAATTTGTTTAGCAAAAAACTTTGCAAATTCTATTGCTACAGTGTTGTTAATTTCTAGTAAATTACGAGTACGCTGTCCTGGCCACTGCTCGTCATTATAAAATTCGAGAGAGTCACCTAACTCTATTATTTTACCTGGATTTTTAAAAAAAGTATCAAATACTTTTACGGATTGCTTGTACTGTATCATACTAATACTTATTAAGCCAAGATTGATTTTTTTATAAGAATGGCTTAATAAATATTAGTATGATACATAAACTCGCACATCCTGTTGAAAAAATTAGCAACTGGGCTACCCACATGTTTATCTATAGATATAGAGACTGGCCCTACGACAAAGCTAAGTTATTAGATTCTATCTATAAGGAAACTAAAAAACAAAAAACAGATATTGATAGTAATATTGCCCAAAGTATTAAAACCGAAGGCTTAAAAGAAAGTAAGTTTAATTTTTTAGAGAAAGTTGACGAATATCCTATACTAGAAAAATTCTCAGAATTCTTTATGGAAGCACTTGCTAATGTTGTAATGCACGGATTACCTAGTATAGACAAACGACTTGCATTACCTGAACGTATAACACAGGTTACTCCTGTTGTGTTTGAGTCTTGGTACCATGTTACAAACGACGGTGGCGCCCACGGTGTGCATTGCCATCCTGGAGCAAGCTGGGCAGGAATATTTTATATTGAAACATCTGGGTGCAATACAGACACACTATCTGGTGTAAACAGATGGTACAACATTGAATCTAATAAAGGCCCTGGCGATCTTGGAAGCATGTGGTGGAATGCAGATAACTGTTATGCAATAAAACCGGAAGAAGGTACGTTAGTGCTATTTCCGGCGTGGATGTGGCACGAAGCCACATCCTATGTTGGTGATAAAGACAGAGTGTGTATTGCGTTTAATAGTATAATATTGGATGGAACAGATGAATAAATTTTTATGGAAAACAACTGATACTTGTATAGATTACACTCCTGTAACAATTATTAAAAACGCTATTACAAAACAACAATCCCAAGAAATCTCAAAGCAAGTAACTGACTATAGCAAATCTCCTCATAGTTTAGAACATCAAAAATTTAATGAAGATAACAATCCGGGCACGTGGAGAGGATTTCCATTAATTGCACCAGACGACACAACTGGGCTATCGAGAAAAAACAAAAACCTTATACAAGATACAATAACAGAAGCAGGCCAGCATTATAGAGCATCTTGGCCAGATGCTCCAAATCTTCAAGTAACGAGTTGGCAAAGAAGTATATTCAATAACGCTGATTATGATGTTAGCATATGGTTTAATATAAATCAAAAAGGTGCTGCAAACATGATACACAATCATCATGGTGCATTGTTTAGTGGAGTATTTTATTTTCAAGCAAACGATACTGGAGCATTAAGATTATATCCTGATAATTTTTTAACAGGGCAAACTCATCCAATGTGGCCCTATAAAGGAAGTATGATACATTATCCTGAAGACGGCGATTTAATATTATTTCCTGCACACTTGTCACACGATGTTGAAGCAAACCCTATAGATACTCCGAGAATAAATTGTGCATTTAATGTAGCACTTGTGCCGAGACAAGATCCTTAAATATACGATAAATACATTATAATTGAGGAATTGTTAAATGTCATCTAACCAAGCACCAGTAGTAGATCGTATAAGAATTATACCTAGGGGTCAAGCATTTCTAGACAGAAATGTAGGATCTAGTGGCGAAGTGTTTTATAACAGAGATACTAATTCTTTAAGGTTGTATAACGGTAACGATCGATCTGGGTTTGAAGTATCGCTATTATCAGCAACTGGTACATTAGACCTAACTACTGCTAAAAATAAAATTAGAGCAGAATGGGACACCCTTGCTAACTTAACCTCAGAAGTTGATGCAACTGCGTACCAAGGCATGGTTGCGTATGTTCAAGAAACAGGTCTATTATATTATGCTAATGCAGCAGTTTGGAATCCGGTAGGAACTGGTGGCGGAGCTAGTGTTGATGTAAGTACAACGCCTCCTGTATCTCCAGAATCTGGGAATATATGGTTTAATTCTAATTCAGGAAGAATGTACGTTTATATCGACGACGGTGATACCTCGCAATGGGTGCAGCCTGCTAGTCCGTCACAAGAAGTAAATGCTTTTAGTTCTATAAAACTTTCCGATTCTATGCAAATGGATGCACAAGGAAATGATGTCTTAACTTTTGTTGATGGCCCTGGTATAACAATCACTAACGATAGTACTAATAATACAGTTATTATAAGTGCAAGTGCAGACGCATATGATCAAAGTTTAAACACTACAGACGATGTTGTGTTTGAAAGTGTTAGTGCATCATCTTATATTAATTCAGGCGTAGGAGCACCACAAATAACAAGTGCTAGCACTATTACATTTAATGCACCAGATGGCGTAATAATTAATAATGGCCCGTTTAGGTTACCTAGTTTTACTACAACACAGAAGAATGATATTGTAGCAGTGAACGGCGATATGGTATATGATAGCACATTAAACAAAGCACAAGTTTATGAAGCAGGCGCCTGGGCGAGCTTAGTGTAATATGGAAAAAGAATACGTAGTAGTAGTCAAAGCTGGAGTTGATCTTGCAGCATTTGATGCAGAGCTTGCAGCAACAACAGGAGAAGGACCTATCCCTTCAAGAAGTGTTAATATTGCTAATCCGAGAATAGGCTCTAAGCGTATGACACACTGGATGCTTACTCCTAGCGAAGCTCAACAACTTTATAAGGACCCTAGGGTCCTTAGTATAGAAATCCCAATAGATCAGCGTGATGATGTACAGATTATAAAAAAAGCTTATCAAACAGCAGACTTTGATAAGCCAACTGTATTAGTTAATAATAATGTAAATTGGGGATTACGTAGATGTATAGAAGAAACTAACATTTACAATAATAGTAGAACAATAGATGGACAGTACCAATATGCGTTTGACGGAACTGGTGTCGACATTGTAATACAAGATAGCGGCTTAGAAGTTGATCATCCAGAATTTATAATTTCAGATTACATTGCTCCTGAATTATATTTTAGTGGCGAAGTAATAGATTTAGTTGGAAATGGCAGTGATTTCTTTAAAAGAGAAGTTACAGTACACGGTGTACGAATTGTAGCCGCAGGCACAGTAGGCGGACAAACAGCAGTTCCGGATGCTTGGTTAGAAAAAGTTGCACGTATGTTTGAATTGTTTACTGATCCAACCGGCGCAGGTATTAACGAAACAGCACAATCAAATTTGATTAAAACATTAAAAGGTGATGCAGGAACTTATCATGCAGCTCAGGGACCAACACTACAAAGAGTAGCAAGAGGTGCAGGCAGCGACTATACTCCTAACTTCTTAGATGATGCAGGAATTGCATTTTGGAACTTATCTCCATTATTTGATTCACACGCAGCTAACGACATGGTCTGGTATTTAAATTCAACAGGCGACGGGTACGGCGTTGGTGATACTGATGCACAAGAAGTAATTGAACACGTCTTCCATACATTGCATATGCACGGGTTAGATGCAACCGCATTAAAAATGTATCCAACAATTAGTGCAGACTGGAATACAAGTGATTTGTTTCTTGCAATGGACGAAGCTGTTACTGCTAGCAAATTTGACCCAAGCGGATACGCTCCAAATTGGAAATCTGATGTTGAGCAATTTCCTTTAGCAGTAAAAGAATACTTGTATCTATTAAACTTTGGTATGTTTGAATATAGCGACTTATGGACCGGCGGCAGTCTTGCTCCTGAATGGACAGACGATATGCGCACACAACCAGGCATAAAAACAAATAACCCATTAGGGTATGCATTGTTTAACACATACATTGCACCAGTTATTAGTAAACCAACTTTAGCTACTATTAGAAAAATATTTCAAAATGGCAACACGCCTAGCCAAGACAATCCTGCTCTAGCTGGATCGTCAAGTTATATTTCAGACTCTAGCTTACGTGTAAAACAAATAGATTGGTATGCTGCAAGTGGGATTGCAGGAACTCAAAATGCAAATCATTATATAGATACTGACGGTCACGGAACACACTGTGCGGGTATTGCAGCAGGAAAAACGTTTGGCTGGGCCAAAAATGCACATGTATATTCACAAAAACTCCAAGGACTAGAAGGAACAGGAGACAGCGGCACAGGTATATCTATAGCAGATTCGTTTGACGCTATACGACTATGGCATGCAGCAAAATCTAATGGTCGTCCTACAGTTGTTAATATGAGTTGGGGATACGCAACAAGCTTATCTAGTGATCCAACAGGCGGAACATACCGAGGAACAGCTTGGACCTGGGGAGTTGACTATAGTAACGATATTGACCTATGGACTGCAACCGGAATACCACCTCGGCAAAACGGAGTAGTTAGATCTATTCCACTTAGAATAACTTCTGTTGACGTTGAAATTGACGATATGGTAGCTGCTGGAATACATGTTGTTATAGCAGCAGGCAATGATTACTATAAAGGCGATATTGTTGGAGGCGACGATTACGATAATACAGTTGTGTTCGGAGCGTCGACTCTCAATTATCATCGCGGCAGCAGCCCACATAGTAATGATGCATTTATAATAGGTAATGTTGATGATGACACACAAGTTGACAGCGGCGTGTATAAAGACAAAACTGCGCCGTCATCTAGTAGAGGTCCTCGCTTAGATACTTTTGCACCAGGTACTAATATTACAAGTACGTGTAGTACTAGTTCTATATACGGTACTTTGCCGTATCCAAGTAACGGGTCTTATAATATTGCAATGATAAGCGGCACTAGTATGGCTGCGCCTCAGGTATGTGGTGTAATTGCGCAGCATTTACAAGTGAATCCTAATTTAACTCCTGCACAAATAAAAACACGCATTAACAGCGATGCTAAGGCAACAATGTTTACTACTGGCGCAGACAATGACTATTTCGTATTTGGCACTAGTTTAATGGGATCGCCAAACAGAATGTTGTATTCTAAGTATGGAATACAACCATTAACAGGTAATAAGGATGTTACTAGTTTTAACGTAACATAAATACAAAGAGGTTATTAATAATGGCATTAAATTTTCCAGCAAGTCCAGTAATTGGCGATTCGTACGCAAGCGGTAACACTACGTGGCAATATGACGGAGTAGCATGGGATATTGTACAATCGAGCAGTTCTCTTGTTATACCTAATTCGTTTAATACAATAACAGTTGACGGCCAAGACAATGTCGTTGCCGCTACTACAAATGATATACTTACATTAGTTGCAGGGACTAATGTAACAATGACTACTGATGCTGCAACTGATAGTATTACTATTAATTCTTCTGGTGGCAGCGGCGGTAGTGGAGCAGTTGACAACGCATGGCTAACTATTAACGGTGATACCGGAGCAGTTGTTGCAAATTCTGCAACAGATGCACTTACTATCGAAGGTGGAACAAATATTACTACAAGTGCAGCTAACGATACACTTACTATAGATTTTAGTGGTGCATTAGGTTCAGCTACTTTTTCAGGCACAACTGATGCATCAACTGCAAGTCTATCTGTTGATAAAATTTATATGCATGCTATTTGTATGTTAGTTGTAGATAACACGGGTACATCTGCGTATACATTCAACAGTCATTACTCCGGGAACAACCCTACAATTTATGGCCTGGCAGGTACCACTATTGCATTTGATTTATCGTTAATTGGCGGACACCCTTTTGAAATACAAAGCCCAACTTCTTCAGCATATAATATCGGAGTAGTACACGTAGCTCCAGACGGAACTGTATCTACAGGTGCTAATGCACAAGGAAAAACTAGCGGAACGCTATATTGGCAAATACCTGAATCAATTAGTGGTACATATAGATATCAATGCCAAAATCATATTGCTATGGTTGGCGGAATTAATATAAAGCGACTAAGCGTTATTTAATAACTTATTAAGTTTTTTTCGACAATCAATCATTCGAATAACATTTTCTCGATTTTGTCTAGGATCTATATATCCATTATTATAACTATTATGCGCTTCTTCTATAAAATTAAGTTGATTTACTAAGTCATTAAAAATAGTTTCAAATTGAATTTTTACATTTGGGTTAGTTATGCGACTAATAGCTTCTTTGTAATTAGTAAGATCATCTTTGATTTGATTATTTGTTAATTTATAAGACATTAAAAATTCTCTGCTTTAATAATAATCTTTTCATCTTCGTTATTACCTTCTGATACTACAGTTATATTTGCGCCGTCGTGCAGTGCTTGTAATGAGCATGGCATTAATTTAGGACAATCCCATACTTGACCTTCAGTTAATTCTTGCTCAAATACCTGCCCTGAGCTAGTATCGATCCATCGACATTTAAATGAGCCACTATTCACAAACATTGATTTGTCTGTTTCTGCATTAAAAAAGAACGGCGTTTTAGAACCACTAGTAGTAAAGTAAAATATTTTACCGCAGTAGTTAGGTTTGTTAGCCCACACTAATTCATAGCCCCAGGGATGTTCGATTACATTTTTATTTTCTTCAGACATGTGTACCTCTACTGCATTAAGTCGATTACTTTAAAAACTGTTTCCAATTTTGATAAATTAATCTTATTTGAAAGTGTATTTCTTAAACCGTAGTGTAACGGCTTTGGCCATTTATTAAATTCTGTCCAAGCATAACCATTATGTTCGTCATTTAATGTTGGCAAAAATTCATCTTCAACTACACACAAGTATGTGTAAAAATGAAATTTAGAATCATTAGATATAAACGTTTCTAGAGGAATGGTTTTTTTAATTGCTATTTCGCCAATCTCTTCAAAGATTTCACGTTGTAAGCCTTCCCACGGAGTTTCAGAACCTTCGTTAGTACCACCAACTAATCCCCAGAGATTATCATGGCGTCCTTTAGCTCTGTGTAAAAATAAGAATCTCTTAGTGTTAAGTGCGTAAACTAAGGCTCCGCTGCAAACTATAATTTCTTTAACCATACTAGTAGTTATGTTAGAATTCTAGTCGCCATGTTCCAACTGGATATTCACCGTCAACTGACAATATCCATTCATCTTGGTCGTACTTGTATTGTACGCCAGTGTTTAGATTAGTAGTATATACAACAGTGCTATCTTCTTCGCTAGCATTAAAGACAATATGCCAAGTAGTTCCGTCCCATTCAACAATGTCATTAGCACTTGCTACAAAATCAGTACCGTTGGTATTTTTCCAAGCATCTGGACCGTCGTACCCTGCATTGCTAGTATTACTACTATTGTTAATGTTTCCTAATAATAATATTCTTGGATTACTTGATTTTAGATCTGTAGGATTAGTCCTTTGTGGATCTATAATATAATCAATTTTATTTCTATCTCCGTTAGGACCATGAAACACTGTATCACTTGGTAGCGTGTCGCTATCCCAATTAATTATTAATTCGCTATTATCTGACGGATTAATTTGTACATAACCTACAATTTCAGTACTCCAATCAGTTCTTAACAATCGAACTTCAGTTCCAGATAACGAACCAGTTCCGTCAAAATCAAATGGCATAGATTTTAAATATCCAAACCATGTCTCGGCACCAACAACTCCTTTTCTTACAAGTTTTGCTGATGATGATTGATTTTCTGTAAGCACAAGTATACCATAATTATCATGGCTTGTATTAATTACTACATCTGCATCAGTTTTTAATATTGAAGGATCTTTCTTAAATTCTTTAATACCGTCAGTTGGTAATACAGCAACCCTAGCACTTGCATCAGTGTCGTTTACTGTAGCACCACTATCTTTAGATATTGATGTACGTGTGTCAGCTGTAGGGAAGTTTCTATCTTGATACGCTTGTAACGTAGGTCTTGACAAGTCAAGTTCAATAGTTCCAGCGGATTCGTTAAAGATACTTTGTACAATAGTAGTAATAACACCAAGACGTTTAACTTTAATAGGAGGACTAATGTATATAGGTGTTTGAAAATTTAATGTTGCAATATCAATTTCACTTTCAGTGCCTACTGGAATACTTCTACTACTAAAAGTAGTACCTGTTAAATTTACTACGCTTAAACTTGTCCAGTCAATATAATTGTCAGTTGTTTGAATTTCTAAACTTGGGTTAAACAACATTAATATTTGCTCAAGTATTTGTAATTTTTGATCTGTATTAGAACTCCATATGTCAACACTTAACGACAGTGTGTACGGAGTAGGCATTAGTCTTTCAACTGTATAGTTTTTACCGTCAGTGTTTAAGTATTCGTTACCGTCAGCATCGTATGCACGTTCTCTAATATTAAGTTTATTTACATAACTAGAATCTGCCATTCGATTAAGATCTTGCTCAATACCAGTGATATACACTGCCATGCGAGGCGCACTTGGAATTTTATTCTCACTGTTCTCTCTAATAATATTAGCAACTTGTCGAGTTAAGTCACCGTACATTACTGGAATTTCAGTAAGCTTGCCTTTGCCGTCTTTGTAACTAAAATTACTCATTAGGCGAACAATCTGTGTTATGTACCTGCGTATTTGTCCATCATAAAAATGTTGCATTACTTCCACCGACCTTCATATCGTTTCCATTGCAAGCTTGTAAATGGTGTGCCTGTTAATTCCCATCCTAATGGCATCATCACGTCGTTTAATTCAGCTATTACGCTAGTAGTATTACCTCCCTGAAACTCAAATTCTGCACGAATATCACCAGCTAAATTCCTATCATATTCTTTGCGGTATGACTTAATTATTTCGTTTAACTGTGCAGGACTAGTGATTCTACTTAAAGCAGCAATCATTTTAGTTTCGTTTGTACCAAACCCATCTATGGAAGCAAATAACTGTTCAACAATACTAGGTACTTTAGCTTGTTCTTCATCTGACATGATTCCTGAGCTACCTTCTGCACCATCCTGAGACGATCCCGGCGTACCAACAATGCCAACCATTTTAGACATACCGGCTGCATTATTCATGTAGTCATTTAGTTTAGATTCAGCAGGTGTGCCAGCAATTGCTCCAACAGCCGTTCCTAAGGTAGGATCAACTAACGCTCCCTGCATAGGGCCCTCTTCAATAATAGTTAACTCTTTCAATCTATCTTTAGTAAATGTCGGTGCACGGTTATCTTGTTGGAAGGTTGTTTGAGTATCATCAGCTAACCATTTTTTATAGTCGTATATTCTTGAATCATTAAGATTAACTGTGACGACTGAGTTAAAATAATCTTTAGCTATATCTTCGTCGCCGTCTATACTAGGAAATAAATTTTGTAATGGCATTTCTACACCATCAGGATCTATTACTTGTATAGTTACAATCTTAAATGACTCTGCAACATCTGAGGCATTGTTTTTAATATATCTTTTAAATATGTCAAAAACTACTGCAGGGTCGCTGCTAGAAAATAATGAGAAAGGCACTTTAGGAATTTTAAATAAATCTTCTTGTGTGTCAATTTTAATTATAACCTCAAATAAATCACCTTCGGCATAATCAATTATAGCCCTTGTCTCTTCTACAATTTTAATATCTAAATATCTCATATCATCTCTCAACTAAAGTCCGGTAAAGTAATT
>TARA_R110000803_G_scaffold47825_9_pt1 | contig 33017 bp, 20 predicted proteins | sample TARA_R110000803 | Tara Oceans TARA_R110000803 (sample SAMEA4397772) | marine metagenome | biome: Polar Biome; feature: [SRF] surface water layer (ENVO:00010504); material: water (ENVO:00002006), including particulate matter (ENVO:01000060) such as... | depth 5 m | reverse complement strand
AAACGTTAACAACCTTATATTTGGTTCAGATACCTACACCAATGGGGCTAGTCAAGAGTTTGGTATTTCAACACCGTATAGCCCTAAAACAGCCTTAGACGTTTTTTATCGTAACATAACTAGTTTAGTTCGTAGTACTGGTGGTGGTGAGACAGTAACGTTTGGTGATGAGGCCGGGGATTATCAACCCTATCACTTGGTACAACTTCGAGGTGCGGGTTGGGGTCTTTCGGACGCTAATAGTACTGAGGAGCAAGGTTGCTTATTGGGTTTAGGTTTAATTGGTGGAGCTCGTGAAGGTATAATGGTTAAGGGTTACTACCACATGGGAGAAGCCAACGAAGTCGGTAACAGTTGGAGACAAGGGGGTCCACTATATGTGTCAGGAGACCCCGGTAAGATAGTTAGTATACCACCAACTGGATCATCTACTTATGTTAGGGTCGTTGGATATATGACCAGTCAAGAGGGTGTGATGTATTTTAACCCATCATCTGAGTATATTGTAAACCCTTAAAGTATCACAACTTAATTTATTATGTAACACACTAAAACAATTGTTAAGTATTTTATTTTCCCAATATTTTTTACTATATTTGTACCGAATACAAATATGAGAGATTATGGCAATAAAACACGACAAGATACCACACATAGATAAAGAAACAATTTCAGCTTTCTTAGAGGGTAGTGACCCACAACAATATATTACCGCTATTGAGTACGAGGCGGCTAGTAATTATATTCATTTAATCATTGATGACCCAACTCGTGGTAAATATACAATTCGTAAGAAATTAAAACCATTCTTGTGGTGTAAGGAAGACGTGTTTACATCACCAAAAGTTAATTTCTATGGTGGGGATAGAAGAAAAATCAAATCAGCGATGAAGGAATTTAACGTTAAGATTAAGAAACTTCATGTTGGTGATGATGAGAGACTACAGGACGGGTTCAAATATTTAGTATCTTCAACAAAGGGGTTTTATACATTATTGAAGTTTTTTGGGGATGGAGGTATTCGACCATATGATAATAGAGATTACTTCGAGTTAATTTCTCCAGTTGAGCAATATATGATAACAACCGGTAAAAGATTATTTAAGGGTTATGACGAATACGACCAAGTACATAGGATGGTATTTGATATTGAGACAACTTCTCTAGAACCTGAAGATGGGTGTATCTTCTCTATTGGTATTAAAGATAATCGAGGGTTTGAGTTGGTATTGGACTCAAACAATGAAGATGAGGAGAGAGAGATGTTAGAAACATTCTTCAAAGTGATAGATTATGTTAAACCTTCAATTATAGGTGGGTACAATTCGGAGAACTTTGACTGGTATTGGATAGTATCAAGATGTGAGACATTAGGGTTGGATGTTAAGGAAATTGCGATGACCCTAGACCCAAAGAAAAAATCTAAATTTAGAAGAAAAGAAAGTATGTTAAAGTTAGCCAACGAGGTTGAGCGATTTGAACAAACTTTAATGTGGGGGTATAATATTATAGATGTTATCCACTCTGTTAGGAGGGCAATGGCAATTAACTCAAATATTAAATCAGCTGGGTTAAAGTACATCTGTAAACAACAAAGAATAGCAAAAAACAATAGGGTGTATGTCCCACACGATAAAATCGCAATATTGAGGAGGAATAAAGTACCTTACTGGTTTAATGAATCGACGGGAGAGTGGATGGACCCAACAGAAAACACAATACCTGAGGGGTTTATTGAAACACAGGGTAGGGAAATTGTGGAGAAATATCTACTCGACGATATTTGGGAGACCTTAGAGGTGGATAATAGTTTTAACCAATCATCTTTTCTAATGTCAAAAATATTACCAACAACCTTTGCTAGGGTTTCCACCATGGGTACCGCGGCAATATGGAAGTTACTTATGTTATCGTGGTCATATGAAAACAAAATAAGTATACCAGTGAAAGGTGAAAGAAGGTCGTTCACAGGAGGACTCTCTAGGATATTAAAAGTGGGGTACTCGAAAGATATCGTTAAATTAGATTACGCATCTCTTTATCCTTCTATTATGATAACACATGGTGTTTATCCAGAGTGTGATATTAGTGGGGCAATGCATGCGATGTTACAATACTTATACGATACAAGGAATGTGTATAAGTACAAAGCTAACGAATGTGCCGCGGCGGGGGATAAGAAAATGGCAACATTCTATAAATCAAAACAATTACCAATTAAAATCATTAATAACTCGATGTATGGTTCATTAACCGCCCCTCACGTATTTAATTGGGGTGATGTAACCAAAGGGGAGGAGATTACTTGTACCGCCAGAATGTATCTAAGACTTATGGTTAGATATTTTGAGAATCGGGGGTTCACTCCAATTGTTTTAGACACAGACGGTTGTAATTTTAGTGTCCCAGAGAGTGTTAAGACTTATAAGTACATCGGTAAGGGTGTTCATCATTTTGTTGAGGAGGGTAAGGAGTACACCAACACTGAAGCAGTTGTTGCTGAATTTAACGATACTTTTATGAGGGGGGTTATGGGGTTAGATATCGATGGTTATTGGAAATCCTCGATTAACGTATCTCGTAAGAATTATGCCGATTTAACTGAAGATGGTGGTGTTGATATTGTTGGTAACACAATTAAATCTAAAGCTTTACCCGACTATGTTAAGGAGTTTATTGATATTGGTTTGGATATGTTACTAAATAATAAAGGTCCTGAATTTGTTGAGTATTATTATGAACACCTACAAAACATTTACGATGGATTAATACCACTCAAGAAGATAGCGTCGAAGTCGAGAGTTAAGAGAACGGTAGATTCATATAAGAATAGAGGGGTGAATAAAGCTGGGAACCCACTACCATCACAAGCCCATATGGAATTAATAATTAAGAACGATGTTAGGGTTAGTTTAGGGGATACCATGTTATATGTTAACGATGGTGATAAATCATCTCATGGGGATATTCAAAAAAAGAAAGGAATTGTTCATTTTAATTGTTATTTATTACCTAAGGGTGAACTTGAAAACAACCCCGAGAAGTTAGGTCCATATAATAAAGCAAGATACATCTCAAATTTCAATAAACGAGTTAAACCTTTATTGGTTACTTTCAGTCCTGAGGTTAGAGACCAACTACTAAAAAAAGTAGATAAGAAGGGACTCCTTGAACCTAGGGAGTATTATACAAGGACCCAAATGTCATTGGTCTCGGGTATCCCATTTAGTGAATCTGACCAAGATACTATTGAGGATTTAATGATTATGGACGAGAGGGAAGTGGAATTGTGGAAACAAATTAATAGTTCACCAAAAGAACATCTCATGTCCATCTTAGATTTAAGGGTGGAATAGTTATCCGTTTTATATCCTGTCGATATTTATAGTAAAAGAATTATTATGGAAATAAAAGATTTAATGGAGATTATCGACGCGAATGGGGCCATCATTGCTGGGGATTATACCGAAGACCACGGTTTTGGTAGTCAACAGACAACAGACTCATTTGAAAAAATGACTAGACAAGGGGCGTCTAATTTCTATGGGTATCGAAGATGGTGGGGAGAAGATGATGAAACTAAACCACATAGTGGGTTAGCGGATAAACTACAAGACCAACCAGAAAAATTCTACGCAATATTAAAACACAATAAAAAAGAAGGTGAGTTCGAAGATTATTTCACAAATGGTGGTATAAATGAATCTATTGAGGTACCACAAGGTATCGACAATTCCACACCTCCCGTTGAAATCACAACCCTTGAGGAGTATTCTATTGAGGATCCCATCTTAGTTAAGTGGGTAAATTTGGTGAAGGAATTATGGAAAGAGAGGGGTGAGGAACAAAGAGTCATTATTCTAAATTCTTTATTTGAGGATGTTGACTTCACAACAATGAGTGAAGAAAATAAAAACTTTTTTATTAATCAAATACAAAATGGCTAATAGTGACCTTTATGGTAATAAATGGACAATACCAAATACCATCATCTCAACGATGAATAAACAACTACATAAACATAAGGACAATCGGTCAATTAAGGGATATAAGAGGGCTTATAATATTGTGGTAGATAGGGTTATGACATACTCAATGATGAAGAGACTTAAAAATTTCTTTAGTTCCCAAACAACAAAAGATGATACATATCTATTAAACGGTGGTGATGAAATGAAAACATGGGTTAATAACACACTAGAAAAAAGTAGGGGGGATATTGTTAGAAGTAAAAGATTAAAATCCGACTCGGGTATGGTAAACCAATTCAAAAAAAACCATGAAAAGGATAGGGAGAATAAGAACGTAACAAAGGTCAATTTAGCAAGAACACAAACAACAGCTAGGGAGATATTAACAAATAAGACGACATATAAAGAAATGATACAAAAAATAAACAATATATTAAAAAATTAACATTATGGCAAATTTACAAGACATTGGTGATCAAAAAAGAAAAGAATTACTTGCCCTAAACCAGGGGAAGTTTGGATATAGTGATAATAAAAACTATAGTGAATCACACCCAAACGCTCTTAGCGACGGGGACTCGAAAGGTAAAGGTAATCCTGACGTAGCGTTGGCGGCTAGTGGAGATGCTGATGTTGGTAACGACACCGACATTAATTCTCGTAAAACGGCCTTTGCCCTTAATCAAGGTACGACAGGTATGGGTCCAGATACACCATATACTGGTCCAAATATGGACACATTACCATACCAATCAAACCCCTAAGAAATGATGGAGTTAAAACCTATCTTTAAGAGTTTAATATTGGAGGGTGTTAATAGAAACCAAATCATCGGAGCTATTGATAAACGCAATGTTGTTACAATATACTATGAAGGGGACACTATTAATAATCCCGGATATCGTGAAATAGAACCCTATGTCTACGGTTTATCCAAAAGAGATAACCAAGTGGTTAGGGCTTACCAAAGAGAGGGTAAAACAGATAGTCCTGAAAATATGCCTGGTTGGAGAATGTTTAGGGTAGATAGGATGGTTGACTTTGTTAATGGGGGTGATATATTTGAAGAACCAAGGCCGTTGTATAATCCAACGGGTGATAAAGATATGACAAAGATATATAAACAAGCAAAGTTTTAATTATGGCAGAAACACCGGTAGATATTTCAAAATTAGCTGGGATTTTAGGTAATTCCAAAAAATTATTAGATAAGGTAGAGGTTCAAATGGGACCAAGTGGTTCCGGACCAAAGGGAGTTACGGAAGGTACTGTACCACCAATGCCCTCTGGGATGGTGGATTCATCAAAAATGTTAACCAATTTACCTCAAAATCAAACACCAGGAATGGTGTCAGACCCATCGAGAGCAATACAACACACGTTAAGAAACGCAAAAACAACAAAAATGCCAAAAGAGATTGTGGAAGCGATGATTAGTAATCCAATTATGACAGACCCATCAAAGGTGAGTACTGAAGGTATGGATGATGAGTTAATTAAAATGATTAACCCTAACTATGGTAATACTGGGAAACGAGTGGTTAAGGAAGAAACAACACCAACAGTGGAAGAGACTGTTGTTGATACAAACTTAAATGGTATGGACATAAAATCTCTAATTAGAGAGGTTGTAGAGGAGGTCTTAGTCGAACGTAAGGTAGACGAACAAATACAAATTCGTGTCGGTGATACCATCTTCACAGGAAAAATAACAAAATCTAAAACAATTCAAAACAATGGATAATTCAGAAAACGCATGTAAGGGAAAAAAAGGTGGGTGTTTATCGAGTAGTGACGCTGGAAGCACTGTAGAACAAAAGTAATTTTTTTTTCATCTGTTTTATTTTCTCATTTGTATTTATATATAAACAGATAATATGTCAGAATCAACTACAAATATAACCAAATCCGAAAGAGAACAACTTTTTCGTAAAACCAAACATAGGTTAGGTGCTCCAATTAGAAAGGTGGAGTTAACCGATGAACAATTAGATACTCTACTCTCTATCGCTGTTGAGGATTATGTACAATACCAATTAGAATGGTTAGTTGATAATCAATGGCCCTCTTTGGTTAATAAAAGTTTAACTAAAACTGAGGTATTGGACGGTTTAACAAATCGGGAGTTTGATTCAGAGACTCAATTTACTTACGCTTATTCGAAGGCTGTCGGATTACAATCTCGTGGTCCTTGGGAGTTAAAAACAGGGTCAATCGATTTGGTGGCGGGACAACAAGAGTATTTATTACCCGCGAATAGAGAATATAATGAAGTGTTATGGTTTACACCACCAACATTAGACCAATCAATTATTGACCCTTTTATGGGGGCTGGTGGTGCTTTCGGTGCTGGGTTTGGGGGTGAAGGTGGATTGGCTCAATTTGGTATGGGGTCGTATTATATTATGCCAGCTTTTGATGTTTTACTTAGACAATCTGATAGAAACCTTAAGAATCGTATGATGAGGGGTGACTTAATTTATAAAATGACAGCAGGGCCTCTTGACTCCAACGGAGACAGACAAAGAAATCTATGGTTAATGCCAACACCGGGAGGTAAATACGATAAGGGTAATATTAATTTCTTTGGTGGTAAGGTATGGTATCGTTACTACGATATTGATAATTCACAAACAGAGACTAGTTCTGAATCCTGTATTGAAGCAAATTCTGACGTTATTAAATTACCTTCTGACGTTCCTTTGGATAATCTATCCTACAAATCATTAAACACCCCATCTAAAATTTGGGTTAGGAGATATTTGTTGGGATTAGCTAAAGAGACTTTAGGTAGGATTAGAGGTAAGTTCTCGGGTTCTTTGAATGTTCCTGGGGCGGACGTATCTATGGATTATGAATCGTTATTATCTGAAGGTAAAGAGGAACAAGCTAAACTAATTGAGGAGTTGGGTGAGAGGTTAATTAATATGAGTAACCAAAACCAAAACGAATCAAGAGCGAGTACTGCAGAATCACTAAATAAATCATTACAATACAGACCTTTAGGGTTATATATCATTTAACACATGGCTTTTACTACATTAATAGACTACTCAAGACAATTACGCCAAAAACAAGGAACCACCGCGACATTTTCTGGTACTACTAGAATTATGGGATCGTTAGAATTGGGTGCCGTCATTACTGATGGTAGTCTCGTTGGGTATCCGTATTATTCTAAATTTTACATGAGTTCTAGTACGGTAACAACAACACCATACATGACATTTAGTCCAATACTTAAGTTATGGAGTGTTACAATGCCAGATTCGAATGACGTAACAGCAACTGAATATGTTAGTAACAGATTTAACATTACATTAAGTGATTCGGGTACGGGTGGACAATTTTATGTAGCGTCACAACAATCCGTATTTCTATCTGACCCCACAATATGGGGAAATATACAAAACAGTGGTTATCATAACCCAGCTACCGTTATGGTTGTTGGTAGTGGGATGACATCTTCTAGTACCGCGTTTACTGTATCAAATTTTGCTAGTGGCGTGGGTAAGACTGGGTTTACGGTTGATGACTCTATGAATGTTATCATTGGTGATATGAGACCTCAAGTCGCTGGTACTTCTACCTCTCATATTTGGTTAAGAGGTAATACCCTTAATAATGTAGAATCTCACAAAACTTTGATGATAGGTACTGACGGTCAGGTAGGTGTTAACACATCTCTTAGGTCATTAAAACAAAATATAGATTACAAATACGATAGTTCTTGGATATACGATTTGAAACCTGTTGAGTTTGAGTTTAGGAAATTCCCAGGTAAGATAGAATATGGTTTTATCGCGGAAGATGTAGAAAAAACAAATAAAAATCTAGCAATATACGAATCCGACGGTAGATTAAGTGGGGTAAAATACGAAGCGGTTGCACCAATAATACTTAAAGAATTAATAGAATTACGTAAAACAATTGATCCAACATTCAAGATAACACAAGAACAAAGTAAGGTTAGGGTTATTTCATCTGATTATGAAGTAATACACGATGGTACTATCATTTCTAGGGGTGGTAATAGTGTTAACATCACAATTTCTAATAGTGTATCTGGTGTGGTCCGGGTAAAATCACTAACAAATACCACAATTACCTCTAGTAGGTTAATTGATGAACAATGGAACGAAATGGATTTGGATAAGGGTAGTAGTGTTAGTTTACTTTGTCATAATGACTTTCTGTATATCTTATCGTCTGATGGTAATAAGGGAGACTAAAGAGAATTAATCACCCTTTCTAGGATACTACCTTCTTTTGATTCTCCCATAATTGTGTCGATATTTTTTTGTTTATCCCTTAATGAGTCATACATAATTTCCTCCACTGTTTTATCGAATATTGGATAATAAACATTAACTTTTTTATTTTGACCAATACGGTAGGCTCTATCTTCGGCTTGAGAATGTGATTTTGGTACCCAATCTAAACTATTCATAATAACAACTTCGGCTTCGGTTAGTGTAATACCAACACCAGCTGACATGATATTCCCAATAAATAAACGAACTTTATCATTCTCTTGGAATTCTTTTACACTTTCTTCTTTTTGGGATATTGACATGGAACCATTATGTCTAACTGTTATTTTACTAAATTCGTCATATAACATCTGTTGTTCGTTGTTGAAATTAGTAAATATTATTATCTTTTTACCTTGTTCCAACAATCCCTTAACCATCTCTATAGTTGTCTTTGTTTTTTCTTCGGCTAGGAATTTTCTTAGGGTAACTAATTTGGTCATATGTTCTCCTAAGTTTGCGTGTCCATGTTTCTGTGTCCATGAACGGTAATCCCCCATTATTGATTGGTACCCCCTAACATTTTCTAATTGTAGATATATTGGTGTTATTATCTTTGGTGGTAAATCTATCACATCCTCCTTTTTCCTTCTTAGTACTGTGTCTTTTGTGTAATTATGTAGTTCATCAAGGTTTGAAGCCCCTTTGGTGTCCCATATCATCCTCCCTCCTTTACCTCTAAATTGTCGTCCTTCACAATACCTTCTAACGAAGTGTATCCAATCCTGAGCAACTTGAGAACGACATATTTTAAGTAAGTTATAAAAATCCATAGGTCGGTTAGCTACCGGAGTACCTGTTAACAACCAAACCTTTTTAATGTTACGAACAAAATCCATAACTAATTTAGTCCTTTTAGATGTTGTGTTTTTAATTGAGTGAGCTTCATCTATTATAACTAAATCAAAATTAGTTTTAAGTATATCACTCTGTTTCATTTTACTTAAACTCTTATTTTTTTCAGGTAACGAATGGAAGTTCTTTAGTATATCAAAATTAACAATGGTCCATTTCTCTCCAGATTCCCACTTCTTACCGGATATTATTGATACACCGTCGTCATAGTGTTCTATCTCCCTTTTCCAATTAAGTTTCAGTGATGATGGACAAATGACTAATATTTTCTTGGACCCACCCATCATTGCTCCAAGGACTGACGATGTTGACTTACCTAACCCCATATCATCAGCTAAAATAAATCTATCATATTCTAATAATTTAGTAATTGCTTCTTTTTGGTGAACCATTGGTGGTCTATGTGAGAATTTGGAATAATCTAACCCCCTAACGACATTTTTATCCTTCTCTTTAACAATGTGTTTTTTCGGTATCCATACCATTGATGGGAATTTCTGATTCGGTGTAAATTTAGCCATTACATGTAGTACATCCACCATGTTAGATAATATTTTAACCACTTTGAATTTCATCGGAGCAAAAGGTAGGTCGTGTTCTTCTTGAAGTAGTGTTGAGAGATATCCAGAAACGTTAATATCCTTATCCACAACAACAGGGACCTTCAGGTAATTCTGTTGAATATATTCGATTTGTTTAGGTGTTGGATTAAAGACTTTGGACTTCTTCAATCGAGCCTTTATTGTTAAAATATAATCATTTTGACCGTTGTATTGTTTAACTAATGATATATAATCTTTAATTCTGTTTGGATCTAACATATGATATAGTAGCTATTAGTTATTATTAATTAAGTGCTTTTTATTATCTATATTAAACTATTATATTATTAATAATAATTAGTAATTGCGCTTATAATGCTAATGAAAAATAATCACTAAGTCAAGTGTATTTATAGTATATGGATTCAGGTAGACAAAATAAGGTTCCAATTACTCGACTAAGTAAATTCTTTGATGATGAGGATTTTGGGTTAGAAATTGATTTTGGTAGAGAGTATGTGGAAGGTGACTTAAATATGACTGTGGTTCTCTATAGTATTAATATTGAGAAAACTGACACTGATGATGTATATAAGGAGGTTAAATCACAGGATATGAGGTTTTTCCCACCAGTTGAGTTGAAAGTTAACCTAGAAATAGATGCGTCGGAGAATAGTACGTACGGACCAGGGGGTAGGTTACGTTATCGTGATTATGGTGATATGACATTTAATATTTATGATAAACAATTAAAAGAGAAAGGTACCGATATTAAATACGGTGATTTTATTGGTTATATGGTTGATGAAGACACTATGAAATTTTGGGTTGTTGTTGATGATGGTAAAATATTCTCAGATAATGAACATACAATATTTGGATATAAAGGAGCCACTCGTACTGTGAAATGTACAGTTGCTGATAAGAATGAATTTGAAGGGATATAACATATGGGAGTACCTAAGAACTTTTCTAAAAACATAAAACTACAAAAAACATCTAGTAATCATGACAGAAGGTTAGAGTTATGGGAAGAGGGTTTGAATGAAGGTGGGACATTTGTCCCTAAAGGGGTGTTATACGAAGACATGGATAGGGATTTTATACGATTAATTGAAGAAGAACTAACCTTCTCAATCGATGGTAAAACAGTTCCGGTGTTTTTCCTAACAAGTCAAAGGTGGTCAGAATTTGCTAGAACTTGGCAATTTACAGATAAGGATAGGAATGTGCAAATGCCTTTTATTACTATCGTCAGAAATCCCGACGTACAATTTGGGACTAATCCAGTGACTCAATATACAATACCTGGGAATAGGAGACACGACTACATGAAGGTACCAAACTTCAATGGGGATAGTGTGGGGTATGATATTTATAAAATACCACAACCGATTGGTGTTAATTTAACTTACCAAGTTAGGTTCTTTTCTTATCGAATGAGAGAGATTAACAAATTTAATAAGATTATAATGCAATCTTTCCAATCAAGACAAAAACATATTAAATGTAATGGTCATTATTTTCCAGTAATATTAGAGAGTATTGGTGATGAGAGTACTATTGATCAATTTGAAAAGAAGCGTTTCTACCAACAGAATTTTGAGATGCAACTACTGGGTTATATAATGGATGAAGAGGAATATGAAGTAACTCCGGCAATAACCAGGGTTGTTCAGATAGCTGAGGTTGAACCAAGAATAATTAGTGGTAGTGGTGTTGACGGATTCAAACCACAATCCCTAATACTGGAGGAAGAGATTGATTTACGATGGGTGTCCGATGGGGTATCGACAGGAGTTGTGTCTACACTCAACGAAGTTAATAATATAGTTAGATTCTCTAATAGAATAATGGTTACTGATTATTCTTTATTGAATATTAGAGATTGTAGTAATATTTCTGAATATTGTACCAGTATTTCACCTAAGATATATATCGACACTGGTGGTGGTTTTGTTGAAACCTCTTTACCCGTTCAGGTTAACCCAAACGATGGGGTTTACTGTGAATTAATAGTTGTGGATAATACGGTTGATTCTGTTGTAACCCTTAGAGGGTATAGAAACTAATCACCGTAGAGGTTATCCCTTCTTATCGGTTTATGTTCCTCACACCTTTCCTTAATTAGTCGTTCCACGAACGCAAACATCTTCAAACCATTCTTACTGCAATAACTTTTTAATAACGAATGTGTATTATCGTCGATTTTGAGGTTTTTATTACGTTTTGTTTTCTTCATACAATAATAAGTATGAAAAAAGTGTGAAAATTGACATACTTACCCTTAAAACCCTTTGTACTTTGGTGAGAACCGAAGTATTTATTATAAAACCAAGAATAATAAAAGCTTAAAATAAAAAGTAAACACATGGCAAATCAAGTAATCGTTTCACCAGGAGTATATACGTCAGAAAAAGATTTATCTTTCGTCGCTGCTAGTGTAGGTATAACAAGTTTAGGGGTAGTAGGGGAATCTGTAAGAGGTCCCGCTTACCAACCAATAATAACACAAAACTATAACGCATATTCTACCTATTTTGGTGGGCAAAATACAAATGTGTTCACAATTGGTAGTGCTAAAATACCACAATATGAGGCTTCATATATAGCTAGACAATACCTAGAAGAATCAAATAACATGTACATGACACGTATCTTGGGTAAGACTGGATACGACGCTACTGAATCCTTAGTTATTAACTTAGCGGTTGAGGAGTGTGGTAATGTCATACAATCAAATAAATCAATATCGGCAACAACAGCTTGTGTTATTAGGGTTAGAAAATCATATAACGCAACTGGTACTTTTACACAACCTTCATATAATGTAACAATTGGTAAGTCGGTTGGTGTTGATACTAATACTCCTTCCCCAACATATGCAATTAATTCTATTAAACCAGGTGGGTCTGGAACTGCTGGGGTTAATTTAGATGTTAATTGGGTAAACGCATCGGACGAATTCACAATTATATGTACTACTTTAGGTTCTTCGATAACTACAAGTTATAGGGTAAGTTTCAACCCAAACAGTAATAATTATATAACTAAAGTGTTGGGTACTAATCCACTATATGATGGAACTAACAATCCAGATGCTAAATTATATGTAGAACAATTCTATCCAACTGCGATAAAACAATTAGGTAAAGAATGGGGTGGTAGTGCAACCTATGGTTATTTGGATGTTTTAGAAGATATGTCGTGGTATAATGTACCTTCTGGGTGGTCTAACTATACAGATACTTGGAAACCAACATTAGCGTCGGATGGACCAACCACACCATGGATATATTCTGAGGTTAGGGGTAGTGAGATTGTTAAGTTATTTAGGTTAATAACAATTGCTGATGGTGATAGTGCTAATAATTTTGTTAAGTTCTCAGTTGTTAATATAAACATAGATAGTAAGACGTTTGATATTGTGGTTAGGGATATTAACGACACGGATACAAAGCCTAACATTCTAGAGTCGTTCAAGAACCTATCGTTAAACCCAATTAGTCAAAACTACATTGGTAAGAAAATAGGTACCTTAAATGGTGATTACGCATTACGTTCTAGATATATGATGGTTGAGATTGATGATAATGCTCCAATAGATGCTCTACCATCTGGTTATGGGGGTTACCCAATAACAGATATTGAAAATTTAAGTGGTAGGACACAACAAACTAATTATGGTGCTAGTGATGGTATGGCTTTACACGCTGGAGTTGAACCATTTGTTTATTATAATAAATCATACGATACAGTATCTGATAACATTAGAAAAACCTACTTAGGTATATCAAATAAGATAGGGTTTGACCAGAACATATTTAACTATAAAGGGTGTAAAACATCATCTGGAACTAGATGTGCTACGTCTTGGACTGGAACAACATATGGGTTCCATTTAGATACTAGAGCATCCGGTAGTACTTTCTTAGGGGGTACTAATGCTGGTCAGAGTAAAGTTTGGTTTTCTGGGTCAGTGGGTACAAGCCCATTCTTCACAACAAGTAGTCAATACGCTGGTACTGGTTGTGGTGGTAAATATTATGGTTCTGGTTGTGATGCTGGGACATCAACAACATTAAATCTTTATTCTAAGAAACAATATAGGAAATTTACGGTAATGCCTTATGGTGGTTTTGATGGTTGGGACCCACATAGAAGTGGTAGGTCAAATACCGACGTGTGGAAAGAAAATTCAACAAGTTACACACCTGGGTATGGTACTGGGACGACATCAATTGCTAATTCAGGTACATACTCATTCAACAAAGATACTGATTGGTACGCTTATAACGAAGCTATTGAAACATTCTCTAATCCAGAAAATGTTGATATTAATCTTTTTGTTACACCAGGTATTGATTATACAAATAATTTAACCTTGATTACTGAAACAATCGAAATGATTGAAGATGAACGAGCGGATTCATTATATATTATAACCTCCGAAGATTATAAAGACTTCACTACCGAAAACTCTGTAGATGCTTTAGACAACGCTAGTTTAGATAGTAACTATACAGCTACTTATTGGCCTTGGGTGTTACATAACGATACTGAGAATAATGTTAGAATCTACATCCCACCAACCGCTGAGGTTGTTAGGAATATGGCGTTAACTGATAATGTTTCTTTCCCTTGGTTTGCAACAGCTGGGTTTAATAGAGGGGTTATTAAAGCAGATAGAGTTAGAACTAAATTAACCCAAGACAATAGGGACGATTTATATGAGGCTAGGATTAATCCAATCGCTACCTTTACTGCGACTGGTCCAGTTATATGGGGTAATAAGACCTTACAAGGTACTATGTCAGCACTTGATAGAATTAACGTAAGACGATTATTATTAAGGGCTAGAAAGTTAATTTCAGCGGTTGCTGTTAGGTTAGTCTTTGAACAAAACGATGAGGTGGTAAGACAAGAGTTCTTAAGTTTAGTTAATCCTATTTTAGAAGATATGAGAAGAGATAGGGGGTTAACAGATTTCAGAGTGGTTGTGTCAAGTGACCCAGAAGAGATGGACCAAAACAAATTAACTGGTAAAATTTATTTGAAACCAACTAGGTCATTAGAGTTTATTGAGATAGAATTCAATGTTACTCCAACAGCTACTAGTTTCGATAATATATAACAAAAAGTAAAACGTTCATTATAAATGGCAAATCAAACTCCACTCTCTCCAGGGGTATACACCTCTGAGAGAGAATTGGTACCAATTACACAAAGTATTGGTGCCACAACACTAGGGACAGTTGGTGAGACCCTTAGAGGTCCTGCTTTTAACCCACTACATGTAGATGGTTATGAAACATACCAAACATATTTTGGTGGTTTAGATAAGACAACATTCCCAGGGGGGAATATTCCACAATACGAACAATCATATATTGCTAAAACCTATCTCTCGGAGTCGAACTCAATGTACGCTACGAGAGTTTTAGGTTATTCAGGGTATGATGCTGGTAGTGCTTGGAACATTTCATTAAGTTATGTACCAAACTACGATAATGTATTTAGAGTTGGTGGTATTGGGATTCCTTATGGTCAAGTGACGTTTAATGATTTAGGTGGTTATGGGATACCAGGGTTAAATTCTTCTGGTGTTGGTGGTAATGATAGTACAGTACCTTCTATTTATACTTCACCCGCTCAAACACCTGGTATGTGGACTGGGGGTACTTGGGGTTATAGGTTTAATGCCGACGATGAGTTCCACATAAATAAAGCTCAATTTACAAATAACGACGCAGCTGCTGGTGTTGGGTATATGAACGATTTCCCATCATCACAAGAGATGGGAGTGATATTTTCAGCATCAACGAAGGGGGGTGCTGGTAAACTAGTTGTTACTGGTAGTAGTACTGGTAACTGGTACGCAACTAATGGACATCCATGGGTTTCGGATTTATTACCTTACCCGTTGAATGTGTTAAGTGGTGAGACTTTTGTTATTTCCACAAACGCTTCGGGTGGTGGATCTGTTCCAAGTCTAAATAATACAGGGTTTGAAACCACTAGGGTTAATGAACAAACTAATGGTACGACATATAATGTTATAAATTGGAACCCAGCTATCTCAATACACGATAATGGTGCAAATACCTCGAATATTACACCATCTAATATAATATCAGCCGGTCCTAGGGATATTAACCCATTGGGTTACCCATGTACTGGGTACACATTCCAATTAAATTGGAGGAAGGGTGATTATGTTGGTGGTAGTTCGGGATCCACCCAAGGGTGGACTGCTCAAACTTCAGGTACTGTGTTCACGTGGAGTGCTCAAACACAAGAGATGGTTGTTGCTCAATTAAGAAGTAGAGGTTCTTACAATGGTAATACTTTTTATCGGAATGTTGGTGACAATCCGGTTGGACCCGGGGTTACCAGTCAACAATTTTCACCGGCTTTTGGTTATACTAGTGAAACATGTGACGGTACTGTGTCAACATGTACGTCTAACACATTTAGGACAATAAATACAACAAACCATAAACAAGATTTTTACATTACAGGGTACACTAGTACCGGTAGTGAGTTTAGTTATTTAACAAATTTAGATAGTTCTTCACAGAATTATATGCCTAGAGTATTTGGTGAAAGTGAATTCGATAAGAATCCACACATGTGGGTGGAAGAGATATACCCAAACGCCCTTAAGAACCTTTCATCTTCAGCTGTTACTTTTAGTAACCTTTCTTTTGGACATGAACATTCTTATGATAATTATAGTGATAATTGGCAACCTTTAGCTGCTGTTGAAGGACCTACAACACCATGGATTGTTTCGGAAGTACGTGGTAATACAATATATAAGTTATTTAGGTGTATTCTTATCTCTGATGGTGGTAAAGCTAATGAGATGGTTAAAGTATCGGTACAAGATATAGATGTCTCTACTAAGACTTTCACGTTAACAGTTAGAGATTTTAATGATAATGATACAAACCAAGTTATTTTGGAGAGTTACAAAGGGTGTTCGTTAAATCCAACCAATCAAAACTATATTGGGAAAAAGGTAGGTACTGAAAACGGAGACCATAAAATTAGAAGTGGGTACATAATGTTAGATATTGATGATGAGGCACCAATAGACGCTTTACCTGGTGGATTCCAAGGATACCCAACTAGGAGTTATAGTGGAGCTACTTTAGGTAGTGAGGTGATTTCTAACCCACCTCTTTCTGTTGAAATTGGTACTAAAACGGGTTGGCACGACAGTGAATCACCTAAACCATTCTATAATTTAACCTATGATATGGTTTCTGATAACATTAAAAGAACTTATTTAGGGTGGTCTAGTAAGAAAGGTATAGATAAATCATTCTTCAGTTACAAAGGTTTAGATGGTGTTGGACCTACGTCACCATATGTGTGTGGATCAAACGGTACTACTTGGAGTGGTAGAACTTACGGTTTCCATTTCGATAATAGGGTTAGTGCTATGACAAACTCAGACACATACCAATACCAAGTTGGGTCTTACAATTTTAACACAAGTGGTAATACGTCGTTACAAACACAAAACTACTACTTAAATAAAGATTATTTGAAATTTACAGTAATACCTTATGGTGGTTTTGATGGTTGGGATGCTTATAGGAAAACTAGAACACATGGTGATGTCCATGTTATGGGTGGTACTAATCATGGGACATTTTGGTACAATCAAACAGTTTCGTCAACATGTAGGGCAACAGATTACTACGCTTTCTATGACGGGATAAGAAAATATTCTAATCCAGAAGATGTGGATATTTCACTATTTGGTACTCCGGGTATTGATTATACAAATAATTTAGTGTTGGTTAATCGTGCCATTGAAATGATTGAAAATGATAGGATGGACTCACTCTACGTTGTTAATTCAGAGAACCCAACGAGTCAGACGGTTGATTCGGCGATTGGTAATATTGAGAATTCATCATTAGATAGTAACTACACAGCCACTTATTGGCCTTGGGTAAGGTATCGAGACACCGAAAATAACATTAGATTATACCTCCCACCAACAGGAGAGGTGTTTAGGAATATTGCTTTAACGGATAATATTTCATACCCATGGTTTGCACCAGCTGGTAATACTAGGGGTAATGTGAATGCTGATAGAGCTCAAACAAAACTTACACAAATAGAAAGGGATGATTTATATGAGGTGAGAATTAATCCAATAGCTACTTTCACTGGGGTAGGTCCAGTTATATGGGGTCAGAAGACACTCCAAAATAAGTTATCCGCTTTAGATAGGGTGAACATTAGGAGGTTAATGATATACCTTAGAAAGAAAGTAAGGGTTGTTGGGACCCAATTACTATTTGAACAGAATGACGGTGTGGTTAGACAACAATTTTTATCTTTAATAAATCCTATTTTAGAAGATGTTAGGAGAGATAGGGGTGTTGTTGAGTATAAAGTTGAAGTGGATAGTGATTTAGATAGTAATACGTTAATAGGTAAAATATTTATTAAACCAACAAAATCATTAGAATTCATTGAAGTAGAGTTTAATATTACATCATCATCAGTATCATTTGAATAATGGATAAGAAAGTAAAAATATTAATTAAACCGGACCATTTATTGTTTTTAAGGGAATCTCTTGATGAGATTGCTGATATTGACCACGGTGTTGTTAGAGCTTATTCGTTTGATTGGGATGATAATATAATTAACATGCCAACAATGATTCGTATGGAGAAGTTGGTTGATGGTGAGTGGGTTCCAGAAGACATATCAACGGAAGAGTTCGTTAATGTTAGGGGTGATGAAAAATACCGTTTAGGTGAAGATGCGTTCATTAACTTTAGGGTTGAACAACCATTTTTAGATGATTTGGAACAAGCTTTGAATAGTAAGAGTTTCGCCCCATCATTTGAGAAATTTAAGGAAGCTTTAATATTTGCTAACCCAATATCAATAATAACAGCTAGGGGACATAAACCAGAAACATTAAGAAAGGGTATGGACGTTGTTATTAAACATACGTTCTCTGATGAGGAAATGGTAGATATGGTTAATAATATTAGAGAAAGACTCCCGGAGACTATGGATTCGAATGATGAAGATACATTAAAGAAGTATTTGGATGGACATGAATATCATCCAGTGTCGTCTTTATCGTTTTCAGAGAGATTTGGTACAGAACATGGGTCTGCGTCTAGTCCAGAGGAAAATAAAAAGGTAGCTTTTAGGGATTACGTTGAAAGGGTTATTAAAAACACTAAAAGTATTGTTGACGGTAAACATACGAAATTATCTGTAGGTTTTAGTGATGATGATTTAGGTAATGTTAAGGCAATGTTAGATTTTATAAACGATGAGTTGAAACATGAATTCCCAGAGACGTCTTTTGTTGTATATGATACCTCGGAAGGTGGTAACAAGAAGATAGTGATTAAGAGGGGATAATTCTTTTTAAGATACTTTTAACTAGTTCTATGACTTGATTTATTTTCTGAGATAAAAAAAGTTAATATGTGATAGTTTTTCCAAATCTTTGATATTTATAATAAAGTGATGAACAAATATAACAATAAACATATTAAAAACCAAAAATAATGGCTGATTTATTAATGAAAATGCCGGTTCCTTATGAACCAAAAAGGAAAAACCGATTTATACTAAAATTCCCATCTGATTTGGGTATTGCTGAGTGGATTGTCTCTAGTGCATCTAGACCATCTATATCGATTAACGAAGTGGAAATTCCATTTATGAATACTAAAACATATGTTGCTGGATCGTTCCAATGGGAAACTATTGATGTGACATTCAGAGACCCTATTGCTCCATCGTCATCCCAAGCTCTTATGGAGTGGGTACGATTACACGCTGAGTCGGTAACTGGAAGAATGGGGTATGCTGCTGGATATAAGAAAAAAGTGGAAATTTTCATGTTAGATCCAACAGGTGCTATTGTTGAGAGTTGGGAATTGAGAGGTACTTTTTTAACTAATGTTAACTTCGGTGATTTAGATTACAGTGGAGATGACTTAGCAGATGTATCAGCAACTTTAAGATTCGATAGAGCAATCTTAAAATACTAACTTTTTATATAACTCTTACTACCAAAAGATAAATCTGTATACTAATAGTATATGGGTTTATCTTTTTTTACGTTAACGATAAATCTGGTTATAAAACTAGAGAGACCAAAATGTGATAGTTGTAATGGGGGGAATAAATCTTTACCTTTGATATATATTTAATATATTTTCACATAAAATAATAATTAAAAACTAAAGAAGAGTTATGTCAGAACAAGAAATCCAATTCACGGTACCATTCGACGTTATCCCTTTACCATCAAAAGGACTATTATATCCCGAGATTGGTGAATCGATTAAGGTTGAGTATATGACTGCTGAGGATGAAAACATTTTAACATCACCCAACCTACTCCAAAGTGGTAAGGTATTGGATGTTTTAATGGAACGTAAAATAAAAGAGAAGGGTATTAACGCAAAAGATCTCTTAATTGGTGATAGAAATGCTATCATGGTTTTCCTAAGAGCAACAGCTTATGGGGAAATGTATCCGGTAAAATTAACCGACCCAGAAACTGGTGAGGAATTTGAGACGGAGATTAACTTAAATGATTTAGAGACTAAGGAAATTGGTGCGAGTCCAGATGAAAATGGATATTTCTCCTTTTATTTGGAGAGAACTAAGAAAACCGTTAAATTTAGGTTATTAACAGCTAAGGATGAGGAAGACTTAGTTAAAGGTGAGGAAAAGAGACAGAAGTTACTTAAGAATCAAATATCAAGTCTACTCACAACAAGACTATCAACACAAATTATGGATGTTGAGGGTGAAACGAATAAAAGCTATATTCAACAATTTGTTCAATATATGCCGGCGGGAGATTCTCTAGAACTTAGAAAGTACATGGAGGAGATTGAGCCGGGAATAGATCTGAGGGTAGAGGTAGAAGCTCCTTCGGGTGCCGTGTTTCGCAGTATCGTTCCCATCACAGTCAGATTTTTTTGGCCTAACGTCGAGTTATAAATTCGACCTATTCAAAGAAATCTATATACTGGTCCATCATGCTGGCTTTACTAGGGCTGACATAATGGTTACTCCGGTTTTCGAAAGAAGAGCATACATCATGGAACTTCAAAAGGAGGTTGACGAAAAGAACAAAGCCAATCAAGAGGCTATGAATAAATCGAAGAGGAGATAATCCTCTTCTTTTTTTATATATGATATTTATTATAAAACGGTTTTGGAAACACATAAGATAAAACATAATAGAATGATGGAGTTAATGGGGTTGAAACCCAACCATCTCCACGAACAAGCTCCCATTACGGTTGATCAGAACGTGGTGACTAAGGGTATTAATAACGTTTCCGTGGATAGTGAGAGGGGTACGGTAGGTGGAGAGTTGGGTGATAAATTTGCTCAGAGTTATGTTGGTGCTGATATTGCGATGGATACTGTCAGGAAGGCAATTGGGAACACACCAATATCTGACGGAATTGTTAATGAGATAGTGTTCAACTACCACGACGGAACTGGAGAGTTTACATTATCATATTCGTTTAATGAAGATATTGTGTATTCTGGGATTACTATTGAAAAGGGTAGTGTCCACACAACAACCAATGCTGAATATAATGGGTTAAATGGACAAGGTCATGAACTCATTATTGGTGATATTAAAACCGGTGGTAATACCAATGACGAGTACGAGAATCCGGATAATCGAAATAAGGGGATAGTTAAGTTATTTAAGAGTATAAACATACCGTTGGATGGTAATCCAGAGTTTGTTGAGTATTTTAGAAAGAACATTAGACCAATACTAAGGAGGATGAAACAAGAATTCCCAGAATATAAAATTAACTTCACAGATAAACCAATGACGGAGTTATTGGAGAATGATTTTATTACGGTGGGTAATATCTTAATTGAGGGGTATATTGATTCATTAAAACATCTAAATAAATTGAAAGCCTCCATTGAGTTCCATAAGAAGGATGGTAATATGGTGACGGTGTTGAAACAACAAATGAAAGATAGTCAGGAGGAGTTATTAAAACTGATCAGACCTAAAGTAAAGAAGGTGTTTGGTAAAATGGAGAGTACTTTACCCGATGGTGATGTTATTGATTTTGTTGTTTATTTGGGTGATTTCCTCGAGGGACTTAAAAAAGATTATCCACAATATCGTATATCTTTCGATGGTGGTGTGTTAAAAGAAGAGGATGTTATAGATGTGGAAATTAAGGACACCCACACTAACATGTCGATAATCTTCAATAAAGAGTTAGATAGTATTTTTATTGGGAGGTCATACCCCTGTACTGTTGGGGTTGGGGGTGTTGTTAGTGAGAATGTTATTAACATAATTGACGCGAAATCCAACTATATTAATAAAGGTAGTAACACTAATAGAGGTACGGATAAAGGGAATAACAAAAAGGATGAGGAGGGGTTAGAAAGATATAAACTACCAGAATTTAATGAACTACAAGACGATAAAGGTAAAACATTCAAGGTAAAGATGTCAATAGACATTGATCCAATGATTTATTTATCCCAAAGTAACGAACATTCTAACAAATTCAAGAAACACTCAGATATGTGGTCATATCAGGTAAAGATGTTAGATAATGGTTTTGAGGTTGTTGGGTATGATAGTAAAAGAGGTGAGAAACAAAATTTCCCCAACGACTCAAAATTGAGGATGTTATTTAGTAGGGGGATTAAAGAAGTTGTTTTTGGTAAATCATACCAAATGTCAGTCCTACAAAATGGTGATAAAATAGGTTCTCTAAATGTGACAATTGGAGAAATAAAAAGAAAAACATCAATCTAACTAGAATATGGCTGAAGATGATTTTGGTAAAAAAATAGAGAATTTAGAACAACAGAAGAAGTTGTTAGATTGGATGGTTGGTAACCAGAAGAAGTTAAACAACGGAATATCGTCATATCTTAAAGCGAAAAAAGAACTGTTTGAATACACAGAACTAATGGTTATTGCTGAGAAGAATATTGCCGAAGAGATAAAGGTGGTAGCTGAGTTAGAGAAGGATAAGACAGTTGAGGGTAAGAAACAACTAAAAGATGCAACCAAACGATTAAAGGACCAACAAAAAACAAGGGACACTCTTAATGATGAGTTAAACTTATTAAAAAAAGCGGTCAATCTTAGGAGGGCCGCCACTAACGAACTTGAGAAAGGGGTTAAGTGGTTAAACCAAGAGTTATTTACCGTTAGAAAGTTAGTTAACCTATATCTTGAGATGGATAAGGCCATTCGTACCTCTAGTACTAGTATGGGACTTACATCTGGGTTAGCTCAGGGGTTTAAGAATAATATGATGGGAGCTGCTTTTGAGGCAGCTAGGGTTGGTGTTAGTTTATCGGAAATTGCTAGGGCTCAGTCAGATTTATCAGAATCGACGGGTAGACAAACACTAATGTCTAAGGAGGAGATGGAGAGGTTATCCAAAGCTGTAAAGATACTTCCAGAGATTGGTCAATATATGGGGAGTCTTGAGTTATTCGGAATGTCACCGAAAAAAACAAGTAAATTCTTTAATGAGATACATAACACAGCTACTAGTATTGGGTTAAATGCGACCAAGTTACAAAAAGATGTCGGCAAGAACCTTAAAATGATGGCCAAGTATCGTTTTAAGAATATGGAGAAAGACCTAATGAAGGTTATCTCGATGACACAAGATTTAAGGACTGATTTTGGTGCGATTGCTGCTTTTGCTGAAAAAGTATTTAGACCTGAAGGGGCTATTGAAGCGGCGGCTTCTTTACAAGTATTAGGTGGTGCTATGGGTAGATTGGGTGACCCATTTATGTTAATGTCGAAAGCTAGGAATGATATGGCTGGTTTTACTGAAGAGGTTCTTAGGGCAACTAAGTTTACTGGTAAGTTCGACAAGAGGACGGGGGTTTTCACACATACTGCTAATGAATTGGATAGGTTAAGGGAGTTGTCTAAAATTACGGGACAATCCATGGACGATTTAGTGTCTCAATCACTAGAACAAGTTAAGGGAGATAAAGCGAAATCTCAAATAAGGTCATTTGTTAGTCCAGAAGATAAGGATTTCCTTTCTAATATTGCTAAACACACAGGTAAGGGTGTGTTTGAGGTTGAATATAAAGGACAACAAGTTAATTTGTCTCGAGTAACACCAGAGATGATAAAACATTTGAAGAACACAAGGTTAACAGATGAACAAAGGGCTCAGGGTATGATGACAATTATGGATAAAATAAAGGCTATTGGTGATATGTTACAAATATCTTTAATGCCTTGGTTAGATAAATTAGCGATTAAGTTAGATGGTTGGGTACAGAAGGCTCAGAATTGGTCAGCTAAGATGATTAAGGATTGGGCTGTTGGTATCCTATCAACCGCCGCTTTATTTAGTGTTGCTGCTATGTTTAGTGCGGGTATCTCAATGGGTCTCGGGTTTAGATCTGCATCTGGTGTGGGGAGTTTAGCTACGTCAGTTGCGTCAGGGGGAGGTGGTGCTATGAATCAAGGATCTAGAGCTTTATCGTCCGCCGGTGTGGGGTTAAAAGCGGCTAGAGGAAGTCTAATGAAGATGGCTGGGGTTGCGACGATAATCGCTGCTATTGGGGCGTCTGTTATGATGATAGGTAAGGGTGTCCAGTTGGCAACAGATGGGTTCGCTAACATGGCGACCGCTATGAGTAGTTTACCATTAACTCACTTGGCGGCTTTTGAAAGTGTTGTTAATAGTATATTGATTGGTTTTGGTTCTTTTGTTGTTATTATTGGTGGGTTGGCGTTTGCTTTAGCTACCAGTGCTGTGGTTCTTGCTCCAGTACAACCAATATTATTATCGGTTGGTGCTGCTATGTTAATGATGGGTGCTGGTATTGGAATCGCGGCGGCTGGTATGTCGTTATTGATTACCTCAATTAATGAGGGGAAAGATGTTGGTATTACTTTAATGGCAGTTGCTGCTGGTATGGGTGGTTTGTTGTTGGCAACGACGGCTTTTGCGAATCCATTAACCGCGATAGGATTAGCTTCTGCTATGTTGTCACTATATGGTATTTCCAAGATGGGGCCAGCCTTAAGTCAAGCTGGGGTTGGTATTAAGATGGTGAGTGATAACCTACTCACACTCAAAACAAACCTAAAGGCGTTTGGTGATGGTAGTGGACTCTCGGATGTGGTCGGTAGTCTTAAAGAGTTACAAAATATAACACAAACAGCCCCGATAAGGGTTGAGGTAGGTGGTGAAGTGGGTGGAAGTGTATTCTTAGAATCTAAGGGTGGGGGTCTAAAGAAAGAAATTTTGACAGATAGTTCATTCTTGAGTGATTTAACTGATAAAATCGAGGCTGTTATTGTACAGAGGGATGGTATTAGTGGGGTTAAAAAATAAAGTTAATTAAAATATTTATTATAAAATAATATGTCAATGAATATCGATAATACAATTATTAATGGTGTAACTCAAGCAACAACAACCGATGAGTTGAGGACATGGTTATTAGGTAGGAATTTACCCGGAGTTATAACAAAAGGGGGGTTCCAGCAGAACGTTGAAATGTATTCCGAAGCATCTAAGATGTTTGAAGAAGACAATGGGAGTATTTTACAACGATTGGTTGTTGGTAATACTTATTATAATCAGGGGTTATATTACGACGATGGTGTTGTAGATAGTGGGTTGAATGGTGGTAATAACGTCTACACTGAAACAACTTTAGGTGATAGTAATATCGATACAACAACAACCTCTAGTGGTGGTTTAATGCCTCATATTGAGTGTGAATTTCCAGAGTATATAATACCCATTGGTGGTAGTAAGTTATGTAACTTAAACCTTTATACTTACTTTAATACTTTTGATACTTCTGGTAGTGACGTCGATTTATTTGATGTTATGACACCTAACGGTAGTACTGTGGGTGATACGATTAACTCTGGTAATTTTGGTATTCTACCGGAATTTATGGTGGGGACGTTTGAAAACGGATACGGTCATAAAGAACAATACTCATCAATCAATGGGGGTATTGTGGCAACTACTCAATCACAAAACCCGTCAAATAACCCACTCTCGTGGTTTAGGTCTAATCCTATAATGTATGATTTGTTTATCTCCCCATCTTTTGATGGTAATTTTATGAGATTTGATTACACAACAATTATGTTATCTGAATTAAGTAACAAGTTTTATGGGTTAAAAATTAGTGAAAGGGGTATACAATATAATAACGCGTCGGCTCCAGATGGTAGTGGGATTAAAACTTTCTACACACCGTTACAACCATATAATGATGGTAAGACAGATAGTTCTCCGGGGGTGTTTGAACAAAACGCTGGGTTATTAGAACAATATATTTTGGGGTCTTATGGTAGTAGGGACACTAGAGATAGTTTACTAACAAAAAATAAATATACGTCTGACGATATGTTCTTCGGGGGTACTCCAGACATACCACAAATACATCAAGTTGCTGATGCAGTGCCACTAAACAATAGTTATTTAAGTTTAGCTTGGGTAATGACTGGTCCGAGAAAACCCAAATCAAATACAAATTATTTCGTTAATCAACTTAATTTATCTGATTTTGAGGGACCATCAACACCTGACGAGTTTGGTCCTAATATGGGGATTCAAGAGGCTTCATATGGTGGGGTTAAGAGACAATATGAATCAAACGAAGCTTGGGAACCAGGGGTTGTTAGTGCAGCACAAACAGGTATATTATCATATACTCAAAAATTAGTAGAGACTTCTCTACATGGTGATAATTCCGTTGGTGAAGCAATGAGACAAGACACTAAATATATTAGAACTAAGAATGGTGTTATAAGTAGAGGTTCGGGTGTTGAGAATTTTAACAAAACTACCGAACCATTTGCTAGGAGTTGGAAACGACCATCCAATTTATTATCACCAGAGATGGGGAACGATAAACCAGAATCATACTCTAGATATGATAGTTTACTTAGACACCAAGGGTTATTAAGAACATCAACCGGAGATACCTTCTCTATGAGGGGTGGTTGGAGTAACGGTGGTAGTGTCATTGGTGATGTTGGAGAACCACACATAGCTCAAAGTTCTAAAGATGATGTTAAGAATTTTATGTTTTCGTTAGAGAATTTAGCTTGGAAAGATTACGCTGAATCTAATTTAGCTAAACATGAGAGAGGTCCTAATGGGGGGAGGTTAATGTGGTTCCCACCATATATTGAGAGTTGGACAGAGAATAGTAGTGCTAATTGGAACCAAACCGACATTATAGGTAGGGTTGAACCAATATACACATATAAAAATTCACACAGACAAGTGAATCTAAATTTTATTATGGTAACAGATTATCCCCAAGTGTTGGATAATATGGATTTTACTAACGATTCTGAAATGGAGGCCGCTCAGTTCTTCGCAGGGGTTGATTTTAATGACATTAACCTAGTAACTAAGATTGTCGCTGGTAAAGCACCAACGTTCCCAGATCCAGAAGGGTATGAAAGAGCGTTAAATAAAATAAGAAGAGTACCACCAAAAAGTCTAATTAGTGTATCTTCAGTTCCATCTGAAACTGGACCCGCTGACACAGTACCATTGGAGGTGTATCACTTTAGTGGTTGTAGTAAGACAGATGAGTCGTGTGGGGAGTGTGGTAGTAGGTTTTATGAACAATTTAACGCTGTACAAGGTGGTAGTTTTGAGATTTATAAGAATGGTTTGGATGAGGAAGTACCAGGTGATTCCTTAAAGATGGATAAATTAGGTGAATTTTTAGCTAGTGAGAGTGGTAAACAATATAAGGTAGTTCTTACTTATGGTACCGCACCAATAGTAGATATCTCGGAAGATGCTCAGAAGATTGTCGCTGAAGACACTAAGTCTTGTGGGGTGGTAAGGTGTGATTTGGTTAAAGATACTATAGTTGGTAGGATAAAAAAATATGAACTAGGTGATTCTAGTGTCACTCCGGTGATTGGATCTTTGAAAGAAGGTTATTTGGAGACGTGGTATGATGAGGACTCCCCTTTAGATGGTAGATGGGAGATAAAAGAAGGATCTATTACTAGTTCAGAAATGTTATTGAGGGAGGTTAGTGTTGATGGCGAAATGGGAAAAATAATACCAGTTTTACCAATAATGATATCAATAGTTCCCAACCCATCACTAAACTCTAAAGAATCAATTGAGAAATCTAATAAGGACTATAGGGATTCTATATTAGATGCTCATAACAACTATGTTGAAACACATTTAAGAATACCTGACGGTGATTATTTTGAGAAATTGAAGGAGGACGATATGTTTGCGTACCAAGGGTACAAAGATAAAATAAAGAATTTCCAACCATCATTTCACTCAGTACACCCATGTGGGTTTAATTCTAGGATGACCTTCTTAAATCAAATACTAAGACCAGGTCCGTCGATACAAGGAACTGCGGGTCCTAAAAACATGGCTTTTGGTAGACCACCTATTTGTGTGTTAAGGTTAGGTGATTTTTATCATTGTAAAGTTGTGATAAATAATGTTGATTTTAGTTACGAACAACCATTTTGGGATATGAACCCAGAGGGTATTGGGGCCCAACCATGGTTAGTGAGAGTTTCTATGCAAATGTTTGTTGTTGGTGGTATGTCGTTAGCTGGTCCACTATCACAATTACAAAACGCTACATCATTTAATTATTATGCGAATACTGAGTTGTGTGAACCAGATAGGGCAAACCCTAAAAAGTATTTTGATTATTTTGATGGTGAAAAAACAGCTGATGCCGACGAACTAATATATGAGAGTTCTACAGAAAGGATATTGAGAGAGGTTGAGGATGATATAAGTGGTGTGTCATCTACAAATAGTACAATTATTGAGGAAGAGATTTGGAGTGGATATCTTGCCACTAACGAATATGTGAATATACATCACGGAGATAATGGTTTTTTTGATCCAAATAAAAAATTGTCTTATGCTGAAACAACGTTATCAAGAGTTAGTCCAGATGGTGTATCACCCTCAGTTTACATGATTGAAGTTGAAATGACACCGATGAAGGTAAATCTTAAAACATCAGACGGAGGGGATAAGGAATGGAATTTGGGTGGTGAGACATTCAAATCTACGGTGTTTATTGATAACGAGGGGTGTGTCGGTGGTAAAACTGTTGGTTGTGTTATATTAAAAGAGGAGTTGGTAAAGGTCTTTAATAAAGTTAAGGATTTTGGTATCCAAAGATACGATACGATAAAATCAGGAACACCTATAAATAATTGGAACGAGGACCCTAGTCACACCGATGCGGTAAAATGTGAAGTTCGTACAACGGGGGTGATGGACGTGTCTGGGGAGATATATAACATCCCATCAGGTTTGGAAGGGTCTTTAGAATCTGGTACCCGAGAAGGGGGTATGGATGGTAGTTGGTATAGTAAATAAAAAAGATTATGGGGATATATTATAATAGGTATTATAAAATGACTAAACAGGGGGGTAGTCCTAAGAATGTGCCGTTTATCAAACTAGAAGAAAAACCTAGTGATAGGTATGTTACATATGAAAAGGGTATTACTAGGTTTGATAGGTTGAGTCAGAAGTTTTACGGTAATCCATTACATGGTTGGTTGATTATGTTGGCAAACCCAGAGTTAGGTGGTTTGGAATTTACGATACCAGATGGTCAACTTATTAGGGTACCATTTCCATTTAAGGACACTTTACAAGAGTATGAAGATGCTGTAAATACACATATTAAATTAAACGGTTAAGATATGGGGAATATAAAGTTAATTGATCCTAATGAGGAGATTGCAAGATACCTTGGGTTTGGGGAAGGTGATGGTAGAGGTGTTTCGGCGATAACACCTCCAGAGGATTTGGTTACGTATGTTAATCTTGAGGTATATATGCCAGGTAGGAGTTCTATTGTTGATGAGACAGCTAGGGAACAACAAGGTAGATATGATATTGGTTTTGTTGTACCAAAAGAAACCCCTGAAGAAAACGAGGGACAATTAGGGACTTCGTGGACAGACATAGGAGGTTTAGAGGGGTTTATTAATGGGACTAGAGATAAACGAGGGTCATTCAAAGAGACATTCGGAATCCAAGATATATCAATTAAATTAAATTCATCCTTTGAACCACAAGTTAATATAACATTTGTTGATATAAGAGGAGCTTCGTTAATGGAGAGTGGTAATCGTTCTCCATATTCGGTGTTCTTCCACATGCCCTACCCATTGTTTACATTAACAGTTAAAGGGTTTTATGGTAAGGGGATTACTTACAAATTACACTTAATAAAATTTAATTCCAGATTTGATTCAGACACAGGTAACTTCATAATTAATTGTGATTTTATTGGTTTCACCTTTACCTTCTTAGCGGATATTCCTGCAATATACGCTGACGTTGGTCCATCTTTAATAGGTTGGTATGGAAAGGAGGTTGATGGTAATGGTGATTATATATATGATTTTGGTAGAGATGGTGGTAGTAACTCCGGGGATATGACAAAACCATGGCCAGAAGGTGGTATGACTTTAGGTTTGTATATAAAGAAAATTGCAACAATGGCAGCCTCTATTGAGAACTACGAAGATAGTGAGACATCTAAAAACCTTCATTTATTAAGAGACGCGGTTAGGAGGTTAGAGACGATTAGTCCATCTTGGGATGAGATAGAAAAAAATATATTTTGTCCACCATCATCTACGTGTTTTTACGAGTTCGAACCAGGGGTGATAATTGTTAAGGAATTAATAGACAATGTATACGTTAATAAAACCAACGTGGGGAGTAACATGGTTATTGATAACGTGGGTGGTAAAGCTAATGTTAAAACTAACAGTAACCAGTGGTATAGTGAACTTTGTGGTGAGATGGAGAAATTTAGGTTGGGGGTTGAAAGTATTAATAAAGTAATAGACGAGACAACCTCCAGACAGTTATTGGGTAATTTACCTACCACTGGTATTAAGACTTACCTTACATTAACCGATGTTGATAACGTGAGAAATGAAGAAGGTGATGATGTACGGGAAGTGTGTGGTGTTGGTATTGTTAATGTTACTGAGTTTTTTAAGGTTTTGAGTAAGCAAATAAAGAAAGGTAAAGAGAAGATAGGGGAGTTAGAAGAACAAGTTGACAAGGACGAAAATAAAATAAAGTTAACAACGTTAGAGATGAAACCGACCCTAAATAATGTGTTCAAATTACTCTGTAATGGGGTTACTGCTTTCCAAAAGACAATTAGTGAGGTTGCTGAACTTGCTGATAATCAACATAATAAGGATGGGAACATACGAAGTATGTTGGATAATAGTAGTGATATTAAGAACCTAGAAAATACTGAGAGTAAGCTTTATTCGTTTCCATTATATTATGAAACTATGGTTGAGAAGGGAGATACAATTGAACGTGTTACTAAAAAATTCCCTGGATATCTTAACGATAGTGGTGAGTACTCCGTTGATAAGTTCATCTCCCCACTAAAATGGCCTGAGATAACCTTAACCGAAGAGGTAATACGAATATTAATTGACAATACTAGAAAGTTGGAGCAATCATTTGACGAGTCGGACACAGAGTTTACTATTGGGTATTTACCGGCAATTGTTGAAGAAACTCCAGTAACAGTACTTAGTCCATATGAAAAATTAACAAATGTTAGTGATGACATTATACCATTATTATATTTGAGATCAATACTTAGGTTATCTAAGAATAATAACATCCCAGTAACAGATTACACTAAACTCGGACTAGAGAAGGGAAATAGCCTAGTAGGGGTGTCTAGTGTAAAGGTGAATTCGGGGTTTAAGAATAATGGGGGGTTAAGGGTTACCGGTAAAGAGTTAATTAACGTACTAAAATTCCTAGGTAAAACGGAGGCTCAAAGTATGATAGTTGGGTTATTGGATAGCGGTGGTGTTAGGTTAGAGGAGGTCTACGATAAATTAAGAAACAGTGGTAATGGTAGTGTTTCTGAGGGTGTTTCTGCAAACACAAAAGGTAAAAAAGCATTAAAAGATTTGGGGTTTTTTTTAAGTGAGTTTAGTACTAACGGAGATAAAGTAAATGTGTTTAGTGGTGCTGAGGACATTACTAAGTCAGATGCAAACCACTTATATGAGTACTCACTACCAAACATTAGTGAGAATTTAAGTACTAATATTTACAACGCAACGTGTGATGGTGGTTCGTGTTTTGGTTTTTCTATAGAAGATGTTTCTTTTTTTGAAACGGTTTCGAGTGAGGTTTCTAGTGATATTGTGTTATCTTCTGATACTGTTTTTAATGACTTTTACACCAAGACGTTTATACATGATGATACAAAAAATACGGGACAATACACTAAATCTGGTAAATCTAAGGTTGGTAAGTATGGTACTTTGGATTATGACCATGAGCAATGGTTGGGGTGGGATTTCTTTTCATATTATTCAGCTTGGCAAGCCAAAAAAGAGATGGGAGGTGATGATCCAACATTTTTTGATTTTACCGGTGAACATATGATATCTCCAGATCAATTCTCACCAAACACTATTACATATAGTGCTCCTTGGATATATGGTGTTAATACCGGTAATGCGGATAGGAAGACTTTTTTACTTGAGGATATTTTATTCATTAAAAATGATCATGAGAATACTTTGGATGTGTATAACGCCGTGAATAGTTCTCAGTCTGGTAACGATAGGGTTAAATCTAGTAATATTGCTTTGGCTTACTTATATATTAATAATGTTGGTAAATATTCATCATCTAAGGACGGAGATACCGACTTCTCAAAAAACTACAACATAACCGGTTTATTTAATCAAGTTTCAGGGTACTCAACACTACCACTATATGTGGTTTTACAAATTGGTTCGTGGTTATATCGTTATGGTGAGGAGCTCGACATTATTCAGTGGCCTAATCATTTTACGGATTCAGGGGTTAAAAAAGAAAATCAATACACATTCAAAAAACCAAAAAAGTTTCAACGACCACAACCAAAGGCTGATTTACTAATGAATGCGTACTTCAATATACAAACGAGGAATTCGGGTAAGAAAGGTCCAAATGGTTTGGAAAATTTTCTTGGTGTGACAGGACCATCAGAATTTAATAACAAACTACATTTTTTAGGTGGTCAGGATGTGGATTGGGAAAGGGTCAATATGGTTAATAATAATAGTAACCCAATATCAACCTGCGAATGTTATGGGTATGAAGAACTTGGGGACGAGTTACTCTCACTACCTAAACACATCAAAGAACAATTCATTAATAAATTTATTGGGTGGGCATTAGGGGAAGGAGATGACCACCCCAACTTTCCGGAGATTA
>TARA_R110000803_G_scaffold210568_1_pt1 | contig 33318 bp, 59 predicted proteins | sample TARA_R110000803 | Tara Oceans TARA_R110000803 (sample SAMEA4397772) | marine metagenome | biome: Polar Biome; feature: [SRF] surface water layer (ENVO:00010504); material: water (ENVO:00002006), including particulate matter (ENVO:01000060) such as... | depth 5 m | reverse complement strand
AAAGATGACTGGGCAACACCACCATACTTTTATGATGAAATAAACAAGGAATTTAATTTTAACTACGATCCTTGCCCGTATCAAAATGATATTGAAAAGCACGATGGTTTAAATGTAGATTGGAAAGAGCGGAATTTTATTAACCCACCTTATAGCAGAAAGCTTAAAGATGCGTTCGTAATTAAGGCAATAGAGGAAAGCAATAAAGGCAAATTATGTGTAATGCTGTTGCCTGTAAGCACAAGTACTCAATTATTTCACAGACATATATTGCCGAACCAAAAAGAGATCCGCTTCATTGAAAAGAGAATAAAATTTTGCGGTGTAAATACAAAAGGTGAATATGTTACGGGCAAAGCAGGTATGCACGATAGTATGTTGGTGGTGTTTGATGGAAGAACGAACTAAGCATTGTGTACAACGTAATTGTATAACATTAGTAACGGAATAAATAAACACAAACTTTAATATGGGAAATAAAATAATTAAAACAGCACAAGTAATTGCAGATTTATATAATACTGACGATGGTGGTGTTGGTGGATATGGACACATAGTTTTTGATGATGACAATATAGAAAAGGAAAATATATTGTGGTGCATAGAAGAAGCTAAAAAAGGTGAATATAGTTATAGTGAAGAAACAAGATTGGCATCATTAAAAGCTTTGTATGCTTGTTTAGAATTAACTGAAGATGAAGTAGAATCTGCAATTACGTACTATTGGGATGAACTACGCTAGTTATTAATGTTATACAGTGTTAGGCATCTTTTTTAATTGTGCCTAACACGCAAACAAAATGCGTTTTAATGCAATTTGTTTGCTGTTATCTTTAATAGTAAACTTAATTATACTTGAATAAATCTAAATCTCGCTTGAAGCTTTCAAGCCTTTCTTTCTGTTCTTCGTAGAACTTCTCCAAATACTTTAGCGCATCCTCTTTGCTCTGTACTTCTACTTTAGTAGGACTACTATAGAATTGGAAGTAAACCTCCTTAGAAGGTTTAATATACTTAATAAACGTCATTATCTTATAAATTTAGGCTTAAGATAAATATCTAAGTTTCTAAACGATTCTAAGAAGAAACCTCTACGACCTTTTTTAAAGTTGTTCTGCACCCATTGAGAGCTTGGAGATAGTGCAGGATAGTTAAAATAATAGAAGTCATCAGATCCACACATATCAAATAATGCTTGATGACTGTCCCCTTTGCAAAATATAACAAGTTCTGAGTTCTTATAGATTTTATTATTCTTACAGTATTGGTCAATCTTTTCTATTGAGTCAGGTTTTAAATGTGGCTTAAATCCAAACTTTAAACTCTTATCATCTTTACCATGAGAAATAACAAAGCAAATGTCTCCAATGAAATAATGGTTAATAAACTTTCTATGATTTGTTACTTTAACATTCTTATACTTTAGTTCTAAAATGTCTTTAATAGTTTTGTTAACGAAGTATCCAAACGCTCCTGAATGGTTATCATTGCAAATATTATTTACTTCTACTCTTTCGTAGTTGTTAATTAATGGCTCTATCATTCTTAATTTAAACTCTACCGCACAATCAAACGCTTCTTCATTTGTCATGTTCTGTGGAAGTTCGTGCCCGCCTCTAGTAGTCTTACCATCAAATCCATCCATCAAATCTCCGTAGTCATCAATTATTAAAAGGTTGCTTTCTTTTTCTTGTATAGTTTTCTTAACTATTAGATCAGCATCTTTTAAAACCTCTTCTCTATTCCATTTAACAGCATACATTGAATTATTGTACTTGTCAGTTTCCATTCCTACATGAACGTCTGTAATAACAAGCCTGTCGAAATCTTTAGCTTTATCTAATACAGGAACAACCACCTGCTTAATTGGTTCAATGTGCTTCTTAATTATAGCTTCAAAGTCAAGTTCTTTTATTTCTGCACCATCTTTAGCAGCGTATTGAACCCATTGTTGCCCTGTAGTCTTACTTGTAGAAATCTTTATAACTTCAAAGTTGTCAGGTATTGGTATTGGTTCAGCTTGTAGCTTTTCCAAAGTTGAGACTATCTCACCATTTTTATCTAGTTTGTTCTGAGTGTTTACAAACTTCCTTTCTCTAGGTGTTTCCCTTTCTTTTAATATAGCTTGGTAATCTTCTTCTTCAATATAGTACTTAGCTTGTTTTCTAAATGGCTCGTTTGCTTTAACTTTAAGTTTAAGCTCCGCAGCCTCGTTTGGGTAAAGTAGTTTTCTTATCTTCATAAAGCAAAGATATTAAAATATATTTGTTTATTTCTATTTATTCCAAAAGTATTTGTATATTTGACAAATATTTAAAACTAGAAATGATGAGCGTAGTATTAAAATGTACAAGTTGTGGAGAAGAAATATTTTACCCAATTTTTTATGATGGTGGAGCTTATGGCTCTACTTGTATTAAAAAAGTAATTCCAAATTACAAAAGTAAAAAAAGTAATTATGTTCCTTATTTTGTTCCTGCTGATAACTATGAGTTAGATGTAATTGAGGAATCTAAAAAGCATAAGATAATTAAAGTTACTGCCACAAGCAATTTTGTAAAAAATAGTTTAGGTAATTTGATTAAATTTTCTGATACTCTAACTACAGTTAGAATGATTAACGGAGTATTAAATACGCATCATAATTCTAATTTTATAGAGGTTGTTGAAGATAAAGTTTATATTGACTTAAATAGGTCAAAACATAACAGCAATAGAATTGAATCATATTTACTAAACATTAAAACTAGAAACGATGATAAATAAAAAACTATTACTAAGAATTATACTATCAGCATTATTCTTTACTGCTGTCTTATCTCTAAGCTCATGCCAACAGGATGAGATGATACAACCAACAAGTCCTACTTCTACCCCCATGCCTTTAGCGATAAGCGGAGAGTGGGTAGTAGATAGCATTACTCAGAATGGATTTAACCTAAATCAATCAGGAGACATTTATAACTTCTTAAATGCAGGAGCAGGTTATAAGAATGAAGAAAGTTTTAACTACTCTACTACTTTAGATAGTCTTTACATTGATTACATTGTAGGAGATAGAGATAACGAGTACAAGGTAGAAACTTTAAATGACTCTAGTATGGTTTGGAGTTCATTAGATTTGACTTATAATTTAAGCGTAATAAAATAAGACATGGACTATACTAAAATAACAAACGTAAAAGTAGAAGGAATAGATACTAAGGACTATCCTGATTTTTGTGATGCCTTTATAGGTAGTGCAGATTACGAAGGTAAGCCAATGAATAATGAACAGTTAGACGAACTAAGTGAAGATAGTGAATTTATGTATCAGTCTATTCAAAGTCAACCTTATTGATAACGTTAAATCTATGTTGCGTTTTGTTCGCCTCATAGATAAGGGAAACAAACATTAACTAACATAAAATTAAAAGATTATGGAACTTAAAAAAGATAAATGCAATATAGATAGTGTTAGCCAACGTTTTTATGCTGTATTCCAAAATTTTGGAAGTGGCGATTATGCACAAAGAAGTATTTGGTTTGATGAAAATTGGGAGGCATTAGAATATAAACAAGAACTATTTATAAAAGGCGAATTTTTGATACTTGAAAAGGTTTCTTAAATGTTCGCTGTTATCCATTACTCAATAAATAAAAATAAAACATTATGAAAAACAAAGAACAAAGAATACACATAAATGAAGCTTTAAGGCTAGTTAAATTAACAAAAAAAGATAAGAATTATAGCAATGGGCGTTTTGATTCTATTATTGAACACATTAAATTATCCGATTGTATAGTTAAAAACTTAACCATTACTCAATAAGTCCTGAACCCTCGCATCTATCTTTTGTTGGTTCTTAAACTGTGAGTTAATTACAACGGCTCTAACAGTTCCAAATCCTGCTCCTTGTTGTCCACCCACTCCAAAGTTTAAAGACTCAAAATTAGGCGCTCTATTGTCTTGCTGTCCTTGTGTTGGAATAGAAGAACCTCCAGCTCTTGATCCTCCAATAGAAGGTGTAGATGGTCTTTTAGTATTTGTGCTAAGGATTCTTTTAACTTGAAGTAAACCAAAAGCTCCTGTTGCTATAGCTTGAGCAATTGCAAAGCCTGGAATTGCTCCAGCAGGTGTTCTAGCTGTTGAAGCTAATTGACCTGCTATTGCTGCGTAAGTGTCAAATGTCGCTTGTGCTGCTGCTGCAAATTTCGCTCCTTGTGTTCCTTGTTCAAACAATCCTTGAACAACAGCTAACCCTGTTTGAATTGTTGCTATATTAGCCTGAACTCTTTGTTGGTCTAATATCTCTTTTTGGTCTGCTGCTATTTGGTCTGCTACTGCTTTATCTGCATTAAACTTATCGTTTTGTTGTTTAAGTTTATCAAGCATAAACTGCTCTTGTGAAACTTTTATTTCTCCTTCAGGTGAAAGGGCTGAAACAGATTTAGATTCAATTGCATCCATAGCTTCTAATGCAGGTCTATCTAATTCTTTTTCTTCCTTTTTTAATCCTAAAAGAGTTCTTTGTTTTGCAACTAATTCTTTTAACCTCGTATCTCTTTGTGTTGTTATTTCAAACAACTGACCTTCAAGCTCTCTTTGTATTTGTAAATCTGCGTTTAATGTTTCACCTAAAGCATTTCTTTCTGTAACAATCCTTAACTCTTCTTTGGTTTGGGCTGTTCTTTCATTAGATAGCTCTCTAGTTTTACTAATAGCTAATTCAATAGCATCTTGTTGAGCTTTTAAACCGTTAGTAGTTTGCTCTGAAGCTAAACTTGCTGCTTCAATTTCTGCTTGTAGTTTCTTTTCAGTAACTATAAAATCTATTTTTCTTTTCTCTAATGCTTGAAAAGCCTTTTCTAAATCTAAAGCAGCCTTTGATTCTCTTAGTATCTCATCCCCTACTCCTGCAAAACTTCCCTTTAGAATATCTAAACCTTTATCAAAATTACCATTTAGTATTTCCCAAAGTCCACTTCCAAAAGTTCCTATTCTATCTATTAGAACGTCAATAGTTGCACCGACTGTTTTAAATATTTGGTTTAATTTATCTGCTCCTTGCTGATTCCTTGTAAAAAATGTGTATAGAGTACCAACCGCTATAACCAATGCGCCTATACCTGTAGCTATAATTGCACCTTTTAAAGTTTTCATTGCCATTACACCACGCTGAACACCTGAAACCATCTTTTTAAAACCTGAAATAGCTCCTCCTGTCATACTGTCAAGAGATTCAGATAAACTATTAGTACTATCCTCAGTAGTTTCTATGCCTTTATTTAAACCATCTACACTATTCTCTGCTGCATCTGTTTCTACTATTGTAGTTATTTTTAACTGTTCCATTATGATTGTAATATTTGCCCTATTTGTGTTGCTATGTCTTGATTTGCATCGTAAAAGAAGCCGTAAGCGTTTGCACTTGCTTCTAAATCTAATTGATTTGCTGCGCTTCCATCAGGTGGAGTTAACGCTGCATTGGTTAAACTGTCCTTCCATTGAACTACTGCTCCAATAACATTGGAAGGATAGAATGGTGCTTTGTCTATGTTAAGAATATTAAAGACTTTCATGAAGGTTGCATCTACAGTATTCTTTTCTGTTAGCTCATAACCTGAAATCTCTATAAGTCTAAATATAGAACCTTTGTAATAGAACTTTTCGTTAAACTTTAAGCTGTCAAATTCGTTTTGTGTTAACCTTATACTGCATTTAAGAATCCTACTGTTTCTTGTGTAGGTATTCTCTATGTACCTTCTCCAAAATCTTTCGTACAAAGTGTTATTAGGGTATCCTAAAGAAGTCCAAAAGGTAAGTGATTGACCAAAATTATAATCATTCTCAGCAAAACCACCATCAAAAGACTCCCAACTTCCTAAAAATGGAACTGTTGTATAATCAACACTCAAAGATGGAGTTGTTTCGTTTTGTAAATTAAAAGATAAAAGCATTGTTTGATTTGGCTTGTAATGTATTATAGTAGGTTTACCGCTTACTATTTTACCATCACTATCATACATTACTTGAGTGTTTATATTTGCACCTACAAGACCTCTATTAGTTGTTATATTAGCAACAGGAAGTGGAGAAATTGGTGCTTTAAGTTCTATTATGTTTTTAGTTAAACTACTTCCTGTATCTTCTATTATTAGATCCCCATAATTAGATCCTATTTCCTCTTTATATTTTAAGCTGTAAAAATCATTTCCATCCTCATAACCTAATTTAATAGTCTTAGCACCTTCTAAAGAGAATGGCTGTAAACTTATGTTCTTATCATAGTCAAGTATATTGTCTATAAAGTAGTTTGTTGTTCCTTCATTTATCCACTTAGTCCACGGATTTATATTGTAAGTACCATCTCCAACAGTTTCTAAAACTCCATTACATTGAATTAATATTATCCTAACAATATCCCAAGCTGATAAATCAGGACAGTTTCTACTTATTACTACATTAGTTCCTACACTAACAGAAGGTGATTGTAATATTGAAAATTGAAAACCAGATATTATTCTAGTTTGATCTCCTGAATTACCAAATTGAAACACACCAATAGAGCAAACATTTCCTGTACTAAGGAATATTTGTTTAGTCTCATCTACATTTACTATGATAGAACTGTTAGCGGGTATTGTTACTTGGTTTCCAAAAAATGAAAAAGGAAGCAAACTACCGCCTACATTTATCCCGCCCCAATAAGATTGAGTTAACGCAGTAGCACTATTATTTATTAATTCAATCTGACCTTTTATCTTGTATGTATAAGTTCCCTCAAATGGTACTGTGTAAGTATTTGCAGTTAAATCAAAATCATCTATAAGATAAACATTCTTAGTTTGGAAATCTATATTAAATAAAGTAGTATAAGGTGCGCCTGAACTTAAAACAGTTTGATTAATATTACTTGCCATTGAACCTGTGTTGTCTAATGGGCTAGTGTTTGTAATAGGAATTGAGCTTTTATTATTATGTAATAAGATAGCTTGATTCATTAAATCATCCAATGAACTATCGACAGTTATAATAAATGGCATTTTACTAAAACACTCACTAAACAAAACAGCAGGCTTAAAGTCGTAAAACTGCATATTAAATTTATCCCTAATTTCAGGAGTGTAGGATATGTAAGGAAATAACCAACCATTAGTAGTTACATAAGTATCTGGATTATCAAAGTAAGACTTTAACTCTGCAAAGTTGTAAGGGATTGTATCTCCTTCAAAAAGACTAGCCATACTAACAGAAGTTAGCTCTGCTTTAACATCAGTCTCTCCACCTTGAAATAGTAAATCTATTTCTTTTAAGTTGCTTATAGGGTCTAAAAATGATTCTGTTATAAAGAATGAACCTTTGAATCTTGGAAAGCCATAAACTAATATCTCTCCTGAAATGCTTTGATTAATATCAATGTTAATAGTTTGACTAGGATCTGTTAAGTCTCCTATCAAAGTAATCAATTCACTTGTTAGGTTAACTCTAAAACGTTCTTCCGTTATCGTTCCGCTCTTGCTTAAATTATCAACAGACGTTAAGAACTTAGAAATTTGCAAAGAAGTAGTTTCATAGACTCTTATAATTACAGCAATACCATTTACATTTAACCTTAGACTAACTATCATCTCTCTATATTTGCAATTTCAACTAATACTTCAACCTTTACTAAATCGTTTCTTACATCTGTAATAGTGAAAGTTGTATCTCTAACTATTACAGGTAGTAAATTATTATCAGGGTCAAACATTAAAACAGCATTTGATTTATACAAATCTTCTAAAGCGTTTAACTCTTCTTGGTTTAGATAGTCGGTTCTTAAAGTTCTCAAGTTTGTAACCTTATTCCCTACTTCTGTTATGTTAGGGTTGTTTATATTAGATAAGGTTGCAAATGTAAATGCTGTGTAATCTATTCCATCTGACAATATTCTTTTACCCTTTTGAACTTGCGTAATCTTATCACTTGCTAAAGTGAAGTTTTGATACTCATCCCCATCATAGTTGTTAGTCCATCTTAAACGATACCTTCCTTGTTTAGGATTGCATATTGCTCTACGTATTGTTATTGCTTCAGAGTTAAAAAATGCTAATGTTGTTGAATCTTGCCATTGAACAACATACTCAATATAACCTCCATCTAATATTTCTAATTGATTAATATCAACATTCCAATAAGCCGTTCCTGTTAAAGCAGGGATTGAAGATAAAGTAATAATAGTTGTATAATTTACAGTCCCATTAGCATTGTAAACAGTAGCAAGAATTTGTTTTGCATTTGAAGTACCAACAAAATCTATGAAGTTAATTAAGGATGGAAAAGATAGTAATTCAATATCTCCCTCTAATAACTTAATATCCTTTTTTCTCTTTGGTAGTTTAATTGGTGTAGTATTATACCAATTAGGATCACGATAGTTAAGCTCCATCATTAACGGTTTATACCCATTGTAAATTAGAAAACTATTATCTGTATCATAACCTGCAAATACAGGGGGATTATCTAATGTAGCAGAAAAAGTTTCACCTATTTCTATTTTAACAGAACCAAAAGAATTAGGAGAGCTTGATTCTAATTGCCCCCCGTACTTATTAAACATTAAATCCTCAATCAATAGTAAGGGATTAACAACTGCTAAAGTTCCAATAGGCGTAACAGACTTAGTTATTATTTGCCCTGTGTTAATAAATGTAACTTTTAAATTATAAGTTAGATTAAATGGCTCTACTCCTGTTCTATCTATTATAACGTAAAAAGGATTCTTTAATCCGTATATTCCTATGGTTGGGTCTGCGTGTCTATAATTTGCTGTTACTGCCATTATTTTGCTTTTATACCTGCGTTCTTTAAATTAAATATCATTATCTCTTTTACGTCCTTTGCTAGTGCTTTCTCTAAGTTTGGTATCTCATCCTTCAAAGCTCTTTCCGATCCACGTTGAACAGCAGGAACGGCTCTTATACCTTTCTCCGCTATACTCTTTGCTATTACAAATGCTGCACTATCAATATTCTTTTCAGTCTTTTTAACTAACTGACTAACGGTCTGACCAAACTTATTCTTAAATACCTTTCTTAGTTTAAACTTAGGGCTTTTAATGTACTTCTTAATCGCTCCAATGTTTACAAACTTCTTCTTAAAGCTATAATCATAACCTCTATTGTTCTTAGTTCCATTTACTCCCCACTCAATAAATATACCATACTTCTCCTTTGTTGTAAAGTTAAGTATTAGTTTATCATCCTTCTCCTTTATCTCAAAGCCTAAACCCTTGCCTAAGTCTCCTGTGTTTTGCGTTGGTCTTTTCTTACCGCTAAATCCTTTTAGTTTAAGATTACCTCTAGCATAGAACAAAGTCTTTTGTCCATACTCAAACAACGCAGCATTTAGAGCTTTGAAACTCATGTTAAACAGATTTTTTCTATGTTAAACAATACGCTAAACTCTACACCTCCTAACCCATCTTTAAGAATTGAACTAATAGGTGTTGCACTTGTTACCGAGTTAACCCCAAAATCATTACTTCTAAGGTACTCAACAAAGCCTGAAGCTATCCCAAAGCAATCGCTTATAACTTCCTTACGTCTTAAGTCTTTATCGCCTTGAGTAGATACAACGTCCAACATTCTAAACCTTAGATTAAACGTGTTAACATTCTTATCAAAGGTCATAGCTCCATCATCTAAGTAGAAAGTAAGTAATGGGTAAATCTTCTCAAGGTCTGTATCAGGATACTTCTCAAAAGCTATAAGCTCTATCTCGTTAAAAGTTAAAGCTTCTATTGATTCTATAACTTGTTTAATTGACCTTTTCACCCTTTGTTTTTTTGATTAATATACTCTATTTCTTCCTGCTCTAACCAACTCATTACCCTCCAAAGTTCCAACTTCTCCACTGCTTCCATCTTTGTTATGTCTCCATTGCTTACCCTTCTCAATACGCTGTACATTCTCCTTCCTGACTCTTGCTCACTACTACCCCCTTTATACAGAATGGGGTAATTTTCTTTCAAAGTTACTACTAAATTGTCAAATACTTTCATTGCCCATAAAGCATACCTAAACTGTTCCTTATAAAATAACTCTTGACCTGCTAAATATTCCTCATCAGAATAAGGTTTACTCCAATCCTTTCTGTACATTATAGCAGGTATGGCATGGAAATATTTTAAGTCATCAGTAAGCTCTACATTAAGCAATTCAATAAAGAACTTGAATGGCATCTTTAAAAGCTGTGTGGGCTTATTATACTTACCATCTACTGTCTTTATAACTTCAGGAGGTTCACCAATGTCATCCATCTCTATCAGCTTTAAGAAAGTAGATAATAAAGCTATCTGCTTCTCAATAGTGAATAACTCCTTATCAATCTTTATGTGCTTAAAAAAAATCGTTATCCTTTCCTCTATTGTCTCCACCGATCCAAGCTGCTGCATTAGCTCCAGTGAAATCTCCTTTGTTGAACTTGGTATAGATATTGTCAATTGGTAAATTTTTAGGTTGTTTAAATACTATGTTCTTTTCTATTATTCCTGTTAATACATCAGGCGCGCCATCTTGTGCGTTAGCCCTGAAGTTCTTTTTAAAGCCTGTTAGGTGCTTCCAAAATATTCCCCATCTTGACTCCCATCCTTCAGGAAAGTAAACGTGTACCTGGACCTGAGCTGAGTTAGATACTATCCTAGCTTCTTTGTTTAAGCTTTGATGAAACCAATTCACAATGCACTTTGTTCCCTTCTGTACGTTAATGGCAAAATATCTACCTCCGTTATTACTTTCAAAGTCTGCTTGTTTTGTTCCGTTATCGTTTAACATCTTAGGTAGTGAATGTTCTGTTACTTCCATCCCTTCGAGCGTGTACATAACATCTGTTACATAGATGTCATCCCCTACTAAATCATAGCAAATAGAGCAAAGGTAATCAGCTCCTGCATCTGCTGTATCAGTATAATTTCCTTTCTTCTTTACATTATCAGGTATGTGTTTATAAGTCCTCCAATCGCTTGAGTAAAGCAATCCCTCTTTACTTGTTGGATTACCTTGATGTAAACATTCAAACTTATTAGGGTCTATCCTTCTCTCTTCTGTTAGCTTCTCTATTGAGTGTCTGTTATTCCATAATGCTTCCCCTAATTCTCTTTGGTCTATGTCGGCTTTAGGAGTTGCTTTAATGGCTTCAAAGTTTAGTTTAATCCATTCGTTAGGGTTTATTGTATCAAGCTCGTCTAAGCTGTTAATAACGTTTACCTTTTCATTCTCTTCTATCCTTCCTATTACATCTTCTTCATGCCATCTAGTGAACACGATTAACTGTTGGCTATCGTTATGTAAACGAGTCTTAACAACTGAAGTGTACCAATCCCAAGCTGACTCTCTAATAACAGGAGAGCTTCCTTCTTGGTAATCTTTGTAAAGGTCATCCATTATAACGCAATCCAAAGTGATAGAAGTTAAAGCTCCACCTCTACCAACCGCTTTTAACATTCCTTTATGTCCAACTATCTCAAACTCTTCTGAGTTCCTTAGAAACGAGCTAGCGACTGTTACAACATTACTAGAGTTCAATCTAGTGTTAGGAAATAAATCTGCATATTCAGGCGTGTCAATTATCCTTTGGTTATCCCTATTAAACTTTCTTGCTATCGTAGCATTATAAGAAGTAACAGCTAACCTAGTGTTAGGGTTAAGCCCAAACATAAACGAAGGTAAACGCCTTGTACTGCCTTCACTCTTTCCATGTTGTGGAGGCATAGAAATCATAAGCTTCTTAATCCTTCCATAAGCAAACTCATTTAGAATATGATAATAGGCTTTGTGATAAGGTTGCCAATCAAACTCTGTAGTAGTGTAAGTGGTGTAATCTTTTAAGTTAGTTCTAGCCTTTCTAATAGCTTCTGCTTTCTTTACGGCTAAGATTCTACTTTTATCCATTCAATACCCTATTAACCTTTCTCAACTCTTCCTCAAACTCTTTATCTGTCATATTAGAAAAGTCTATATTTTTATTTAGGTTCTCATTTAATACCCTATCCCCATACTTCTTAGGGTTCATTTTTGATACTGCCCACTTTCTTGCATCAACTCTTAGCTTTGACCTTTGCACATATTCAGAATCTATAACCTCGCCTTTTTCGGTAAACTTTTTATCGCCTGAACTATCATCTGCAATATCTAGTATCTCCTCAAAGATTGAATCTGCTCTACATATAATCGCGCGTGCGTATTGTTGTTGTTTAACTTCATCCTGTTCTATCCAATTGTAAAAAGTACGCGTAGACATCCCTAACTTAATGCAAGCCTTTCTTAAAGACATACCATCCTCTATAAGTTCAATTATTTCTTCAAACTTCTCAGCGTTCTCATTTTCTTTTGGTGCTGCCATTACTTACTCTTATAAATTATACTGTTTAATGTATCTATCTTTTTAAACTCTCCATACTTGGATGTTAACACCTTCTCCATAGAATTTAATACAACATTAGTATTAGAAGATCCTGAGAATTGCTCTCTTGGTATTGTTATGTGTAATTTATCCATAATTAAACTATAAACATTATGTAAACCATATCATCATCTTCTTCGTGGTCATGTATTGAATAATCTATACCTAACTTGAATAACTCATCTATTAAAATATCAGAGTGAGACTTTTTAACTTCACCTCTTACACTTTGCTTTTCCTCTTCTAGTTCCGCTTCTAATATAGAATTAAAAAACTCACTTAATAACTGATTAGTGTATTTTAAGTCTTCTAGTTTATCCCTATCTAGTTTTATTCTTTCCATTATCTTTTATTTTACTAATACAGAAGGTAGTTTTTAGTTTGTTTTCGGTGTTGTTAAACTGTCTAGCCCAGCCGTATTAAACACTACTAGCAAACATCTACCTCCTGTTTTAGTTATTCCATTAGTTTCTTTTTTCTATTTTATAAGTCTTTCTTAGATATTCTTTAACTTCTTTAATAGCTATCTTAAATGAATCTACAATTACTGCAAACACTTCGTAAAGAATCCAAATTGTAATAGCTGATATAAATAAAGTGAATAATACTTTTACCATTGCTCTATATTATTGCGTAATTAACTAACTTAGGATTTTCTACATTTCCTAACTCTATGTTAATTCCATTTATGCAGTGACCTTTAGGATTCGTAGCCGCTTCATTTAATAAGTCCATGTCATACTGATTAACTAAAACTGTTTTGTCGTAATTATTTTCAGACATAAACGTATTCTTAGTTTGCTCTTGTAAGTCATTAATTAAATATTCGTATGTTCTTTTTTTGTATTTCATTATCTTAAACTTTCAAATAGTTTGTTTATTTCTTCTTCGTCTAATTTATCATCTAACTTAAAAGTGCTATGTATGTAAACTACTGCAAAGGTAAAGAATACTAAATACACTCCTACAATAAGAGAAGATAAGAATATTATGTTAATTAGTTCTTCCATTAGTTCCAATAGATAAATATTAAATCGCTTTCTTCTTTCTCTTTCTCTTTCATATTAATTGCTTTGTACGTCTGATAATACTACTGTAAATATTAAATTACCTTCTAAATCTATTAGGTAATAGATATTACTCAACTCTAAATCGTAAAGTAGAAGATCATCAACCATAATATAAAGTTAAAGTATTTTATTCTTTACATCGTAAGAAATTAAAGCTCTTACATATTTACTAAGGCTTCGATAATCATCAAACACCTCAATACTTCTTTCTCTTGCTAATCTCTTTTCATCTTCAGGCATGGTTAAAACCACGTTAGGACTGTTTACTTTTTGCTTTGTTGCCATATTGCTTATATTATTTATACAAAGATACTCATTTAAGTTCTTTTATTTTATGTTTGTATAGTTTTATTTGTTCTTTTATTTCAGGAATAAGCATCTTATTACTCTTGTGGTGTCCTTCTATCCATTCAACTTTATCAACTCCTATACGTTTTATTAACTCCTTCCTGTATTCTATTAAGTTTCCATGTAGGTATGTGTTACAGCTAGCGCATTGCTTCCAAACGTTAAGCTCGTTAAATCTTAACTCAGGAGATGAACCAACGGATCTATAATGTCCTGCATGATATTGTTTATCATTATTCTTTCCACAAGATATGCAAGGAAGGTCTTTATCTCTTAACCTTATGAAGGTATTAAATACGGTTTGTAATAGCTTTAAGTAATCTTTATGAGTTAATAGTTTTTCCTTAGCTTTCTTTGTTTCTGCTCTATCCTTTTTGTCTATTTCAATCTTAGCTTTATCTGCTGCTTGTTTAACTCCAATACTAAAGCACTTTTCTTTTTGGCAAAACTTCCAATTAAACCACTTAGGAGTAAATACATCTTTACAATTCTTACACTTTGCCATTTAATTTATTTAGCTTTGTTTCTTTAATTGATAACAGCAAATAAAAAACATTAAAACGTTTTTTTATTTACGTGTTAATCAAATATACAAATAAATCATTTAAAATCTATCACCTCGTTAAGTTTATTTATTTCTTTCTTCATTGCAAATGCTGATAGATTAGCTTTATTTAATAAGCTTGCTTGTATCCTGTTAATCTTTATTATGTCTTTAGCTTCGTTTAATATGCCTCTAAGCTCTTCTATATTTTCTAAGTTAGCTTTCTTCTTCTCATCATCTTTTATTGTTGCAGCTTTTAAGTAAATAGAATTTAATATATTTTCAGCCTTTATTAATCTAAGATCAACTAAAGTGCTATCATCTGAAAGTATTACTGCGTTCCATATTCCTGAAACTTCTTTATCTGTTAAAGCATAAGACTTGTTAGGATTGTATTCTTTTAAAGTTTCTCTACTTATGTGTTTTAAAAATTCCATTAAAAAGGTGCTGTATTAAAATCGTTATTTGGTTCTATTTTGCTTTGTGTTTTTAAGGATGGGAATCTTTTTTCTCCACTACCTACAACTTCGTAAAAAGAACCAACAGCTACATCAAATTGTAAAGCTACTATTCCTTCGTGTCCTACTCTTTTAGGTTTAGCCTTTTCAATTTTTACATCTGTTATAGTGCTACCAAAAGGTCTATCTACTATAATCATAGACTTGCCATTATTAGCCCATTCAGAACCTCCTTTAAGGCTGTATTTATCTGGCATCATTCTTTTACCATCCTTGTCTTTCTTTTCGCTTGTAGGGTGTATAATTGTGTGGAAGTGCATACCACTATTTTCAGCCATCATATTACGTGAGCTTAATACGTGTTCAAGCCATTTATCTTCTCTACTAAATCCTTTTGTATCGTGGCTCATGTAGTTCCATGAATCTATGACGGCTCCAAATAAACCTAATTTACTTTTATTATCTACTGCATACTTCCAAAATTCTAAAGGAGTAACAGATTTAGATCCTGCTTCACTTGGCACAAATATTTTAAACATATCTAAAACCATTGGAGTTAAATTCATAACCTCACTTTTAGAAAGCCTGTTTATTATTTCTCTCTTTTCTCCAAACTTATCAATGTAAAACTCATCAAATTGTTTACCGCTTATCTTGTGCATTAAGTGGGTAAGAACTTCTATTGGTGTTCCTGCATCTGGCATATGAATTAAATACTTATGACCATACCACTCGCAGCAATTTTTTACACAGTCTAGTAATAGTTCTGTTTTACCTGAACCTGCATACCCAGTCCAATCTGTACAGCTTCCTTCTACGATGTTATAATAAGGGCTAAGGCTTTTAAATCCCAAGTCGTAAACTTTACCCCATCCATTATCGTAGGCATCTATTATTTTAGGGAGTACTTCTTTTGCGTCTAGTATCATCTGTTCATTTCCTCCTTCATTAGTCTTACAGAACGTTCTTGTAAGGTTTCATTAGTTCCTCCTTTAGCGTTTAGGTATTTATTAAAGTTGTCAATCTTTAAAAAGCTTTTAGGAGTAATTAGTTCGTTTGTCTTGTGCCAACTTGATTCACTAAAGAAGCTGTTAAGAGCTGTTTTAAACTCTTCAAAAGAATACTTAGTGTTTAGCTCTGCGAAGATAGTTTTCTCTTCATCTCCTACAACTCTAACTGCATATTTTTTATTAGTTAATCTAGTAGCTTCTTCTGAGTACCATTTTAAAAATTTATCTAAATCTGAAAAAGCAAAATTTATATTATTTAGTTGTTCAGTTGTTAAGTTGTTTAGTTGTTTATCTACACTAACAATGCTTTGATTGTGCTTTTGACTGTGGTTTAGCATTGCTTTGTCTAGTGCTTTGATAGGTGCTTTTGTATTTTTTACAGTAGCACTATTTAAACTTATGATGTTAGCAGAGTATTGGTTTGTGCTTTTTTGAATCATTGTTATAAATCCCCAATCAACTAAATCATTTAAGGCTTTAGAGTATGTCCTCCAATTTTTAATACCAATTGCATCCATTGTCATTTGAGAAGGAAAGCCAAACTTTTCTCTACCTCCTAATCTATTGTTATGTTCAATAGCAAAGAAAAAAATTGCAGCATGATTTGGGCTTACCATTTCAGGATTATCAAAAGCAAAATTAAACCAAGACCTAGAAAGTTCGTAGCCGTTTAACTTATACATTTCTTAAATCCTCCTTCATGCTTTTCTCTATCTGTTTTAAACAAGATATTAAATCGTTAATGCTTGATTTTGGTAAAACAATATATTCATTATTATCTCCTGTATTTATAGTTAACTGAAACTCGTCAGAGTAGGATTGTGTAACTTCTAAATATCTACCTCCATTTACACTTGTAATTTTATATTCCATAATTTTTTTAAATTAAAAAACCTCATTACTTCATTTAGCTTCTGACTTCTAAACTCGGTAACAAGGTCTGTTAAAATTCCTTTAATCCCTATAATGTCAGAAGGGGATTGAATTGTAAATATAAGATTAAATATCGAATATAGTTAACTGTTGCTGATGAATTTTTAATCTATTTACAGCAGCATCATAATACTCTTTATCTAGCTCACACGCTGTTAAATCAAATTTAAGATTATGACAAGCCAAAGCAATTGATCCGCTGCCTAAGTGAGTGTCTAGTATCTTATCTCCTTCTTTAGCGTAGTTCATTAAAAGCCACTCGTAAAGCTTAACGGGTTTTTGTGTTGGGTGTATTCTTACTTCTTTGTTTTTCATATCTTGCTGCAGCATTCCAGCCCATTTCCAACTTATTTTTCTAACCGCAGTATTAAAAGAAGTATAAGCTAATTCGCAATCAGCAAAATCAGTTGTTCCATTAACTTTATCCCATACAATCCAACAAGGACTTCCAAAAGGTATTTTATCTATAAAATGATTAGCACCCCATATAATTTGATTTTTAGAGACCCTTTTTAGTTCATCAAAATACTCTTTATTTGGAGCGAATTTATCCCAATCTTTTACTGTGTAATCTATTTTTTTAGCAACACCACCACCTTTTCCTTGTGATTGATTACCAACATCAATCCCATAAGGAGGGTCAACAATAGCTAAATCAAAATGGTTATCAGGATAACGAGCCATTAACTCCATGTTATCTTCATTAGTTATGTTTATCATTTTCTTGTTTTATAATATTTAGAATCACATTCTTTGCAACTATTTCTTCTACCTTCAGTATTTATCCTAGTTTTATAAAAGTGTTCCATCCTTTTAATCTCTTTACAAACTATGCAGTGTTTAAAATCCTTAGCTAGGACTATCTTGTAATTAGGTTTAAACTCTGTGTAAAGTTCTTTTACTAATTCAAGATAGTCGTAGCTTGGATACAATTCCTTTTCTACATCTTGTATTTTGTAGTTAGGTATCATTTAAAAAGGAAGATCATCATTATCCTCATTACTTAAATCAGCAGGCTTTAAAGCATCTTCTAGTAAGTCAACTACTCCTTCCATTGATTTGTTAGAACTTCCTATCTTATCAATCTTCCAAAAGTCTGCTTGTGTGTACCATTTACTTTGATACTCACGAGAGCTAAGATTAAAACTTACTTCTACTTGATCTCCTTGTTTAAAGTTGTCTAACATATCACACTTGTCATCTCCAAACGCTCCAAAGGAAATGTAGGGATTATACTGTGCAGCTGTATCTATTACAATACTACGTTTAACAAACTCTTTACCTGCTTTGCTATTACCTTTTTCTGTTGGTGTTATTTGGTGCACCACACCTTTTACTGTTAAGCTCATGTTTATTTATTTAATTGTTTTTAATTTAATTCATCAAAAATTGATGTTTGATTTATGTTTGATTTATTTACTATTCCTATTGCAGTTTCTAATATCGTTCTTCCTGCTTCATAGTCTACCAGGTTTCTACCTATCTTAACTTTGCTTTGTGTTCCATTGTAACCACTTAAGTCGATTTTATGAAACTTACAAAGCTCTTGCAGTTCGTTTTTAGTTTGGCTTATAGCAAATCTCCTGTCTTGTAGGTTATTTGGTAAATTAAAATTAGTCCAGTATAAATGCCTACCTCGTTTTTTTGCCTGTATCAGAGGCTCGTAATATGGTATAACATTTTCAACCACATATTTACCTTTAAAATAATGCTGAAGCAATAGTATTTCTTCATACAATTTCATGTCCGGATAAACCGCTTTTGTAGATGTATCATAGTTGCTACTATTCCAATATCTAGCTCTGCTATGTGTTGGGCAAGGAGCAGAAGTCCAAATAAAATCATATTCTTTAAAGTGGTCTAATAAGTATTTATGAGCATCTGCCACTATTACTTTATCATTAGGAAAACGCTCTTGGTACATTCGTGCAAGTTCTGTATCAAGTTCAACTGCTGTTATTTCCAGGTTATCTGCAACTTCATCCCACTTATAACGATTGCCACCTAAACAAGCGTATAGATTTAAAATCTTCATTTATTTAATTTAATTATTGATTCATTTCTTCCGTAAATACCTATTCTTTTTTCTCCTGTGTAAACTAACTTTTCTTCATCTACTAGGTTAGTTATTGCTCTCCTAATTGAAGTGATAGGAGTCTTTTCAAATATGTCTAACTCAGATAATACAGAAGCTGTTGTTGAAAAGTAACCTTCATCTTCAGTTAGCTCTTTTATTAGTTTATAAATATACTGCTCCTGAGTGTATGCTTTTTTATTATACTCATTTAAAGTATCTCCGCTTTCGTTTGTTGTGTTATAATATCCCATTATTCAAATGTATAAAGTTTTTCTTCTGCTAATTCTTTTAACTCTTCTGCTTTCTCTTTTCCGTATAAAACCTCAAAGTGTTCTACCCAATTCAATATGTTTTCTAATTGGCTCGGTAAGTAAGAGTTTTCTATACTCTTTACTATTCTATCGTATTCTACATTATACATATCAATTCTTTTTTAAGTTCGTTAACTAATACTTTTCTTCTATTTACTTCGTGAGTCCATTTTACAATATGTTTAGAACCTACTAAGTTGCCATGCTTTTTAATACATAATTCAGTAGTTTCTATCATGTTTACAAATCTAATTAATTCATTAGCCTTGTCTAAAAGTAATTCAGCTTTGTTTCTAATTGCGTTTAATTCTGCTCCGTTCATGTCGTTTTGTTTTAATGTTTAGCAAATATACAAATACTATTTAGATTAACAAGTATTAATTCATTTTTAATTCATGCCCCATTGCAATTGCTACTCCTTTAGCAGTTTCTAATACTTTTCTGCACATATAAAGTTCAGGTACTAGCTTGTCAGCTTCACGCTCTTTGCCTGCATTAGTTTTTTCTACGCTGTTATAATAGGCTGCGTTGTGTCTTTGGTGTGCTTCTACTTGTTCCTTAGCTAAAAAGAACATATTACAAGTTAGCTTTCTATGACCTTCGTACAAGTCTTTATATTGCCCTGACTCGTAAGCTTGGATAATAGAGGTAATCTTTTCAAGTATTTCATCCATGCCGTTTATTAAATTTGTAGGTTTCTAGTTCTTTTTTTGCTTTCTTATACTTCCCATAAAGAGAAATGAATAGAGGATCGTTTGCATACTTCTCAAAATCATTATCAAAGAAGGTGGCTCTATCTCTAAACTTAGGAGGAATATCCATGTATTCCTCCTTCGTTAGTCTTATGTAATAACCTTTAGTCATGGCTTACGTTTAAAATCTTCGCTTTCATCTTCTCCAAATACTCCTAATTCATAGAAGCCTGTTAACTTTAATATAGCTCTGCTCATTGCTCTTTTTTCTGCCATCTCCATAACATACCAAGAGTTAGTATTACCATCTTTAAAATTATCAGCTTTCAAAGCACTTCCAAAAGTTTGAATCTTTGCACCTTCTTTAGTTGCATTTGCTTTTACTACTGCAAAATTCCTTTCGCAGTTAATTACTTCGTAGTCTATAAAGATTTGCTCTTTAGCTTGTATCTTATCTATCCCACTTCTTGTAATAATAGTAAAATGCTGATGCTTAAAAATATCAGCACTTGTTAATTCGTAGTGCTTATAAAGCTCTATTAGTTTTTTTCTGTCCATATCGTTTAATTTAATTTATTGTTTTGGTATAATTGAACTCTTAATATTTCTTCAATGTCTTTCTTGTTCTCAATAGATAGTTCTACTTCATCTTCATAACCCCAAAGTTCCAACTTTTCAAGATAATGCTTATAAGCGTCTCCATCTTCTGTAAAGTGTAGTTCAGCATCACACACTAATCTAAACTCTCCAATGTCTGTAGCAACTTCTTCTTCGTACTTAGTAAAGTAAACTAGATTGTCATCTAAGGCATCTATTTTAAGGTCCATGTTGAAGTGTTTTGCAATGTACTTAATGTTACTGTCTGTAATTTCCATGTCGTTTTATTTATTGTTTCAGCAAATATACAAATAAAATACATTATACCGTTTATTATTCTTAAATTTGTCGAAACATTTAATAAATATAGTTATGAGAGTAATGTTAAAACAAGAGTACAGAGGCTGTGATAAATTTGGGTGTGGTCATTTTGGAGCTAGTAGAGGAACTAGGAAACACATTGGACTAGACTTAAAAGCAACTAAAGGAGATTGCGTTTACTCTCCTATAATAGGTAAGGTTACTAAATTAGGATATGCTTATTCAGATGATTTATCTTTTAGGTATGTAGAAATTACAGGAGATAGTTACCTAGTAAGGGTATTTTATATTCATCCTTCTGTAAGACTTGGAGAAGATGTTACAGAAAAAACACTTATAGGAGTAGCACAAACTTTAGGAGAAAGGTATAAAGGAATTACTGACCATGTTCACGTAGAAGTTAGAAGGGGAGTAAAGCTTTTAGATCCTGAGCAATTTTTTAAAGAGGATTGATAACGTTTAGTATATGGTTTTGTAAGCCATAGCAGAAATTTACAAATTAAAAACTAATATTAATTGGCTTATAAACTATATACAGTGTTATAAGCCGTAAAATAAAACATTATGACAATAGGATTTTCAGTAAATATGCACGATAAAGATGGTGATTCTTTTGATGATTGCATAATTCTACACCTTGATTCAACCACAATGATTAGAGTTGCAGATGTAGAAGAGTTAGATAAAATAATAACTGACTTAAATGATATAAAAAAAGAGCTTGTAGATAATTATGGCTTATAACACGTGAATAAGGTTAAGCGATAGCGACCCGATAGGGTTAACTTTATTCGCTGTTATCAAAAAATAAAATTATGACAAATAAAGATTACGCAATACTTATATTAATAGTCCTTTTTGGATTAACTGTTTTTGATGGTTGTGAAAACCAAAGAATAATAAAACAGTCTAAGCAGGAAATTAAACTAATAAAGAAAGAACGCAACTTAGTTTTAAAATCAATTGAAGCTATACAAGAGCAAGCGAAACTAAAGATTGACTCTATCTATCAAGTTAAAAAAGAAGATAGCTTAAAACGCCTTAAATTGATTTCTCAAATAGATAGGTTAAAAAGTAAAGAAGTAAAAGTTGAACTATTAAAAGACACTAAGCCAAATACTGACACCTTAGAAATAATAAACTTTACCTTGAGTGAATCTAAAGAAATATTAAGAAAGTTTCTTAATCAAGAGCTTTTAGTATCTCAGCAAGGTTTTACTATTGAATCGTACAAGATAGATAATAAACAACTAGAGCAAAGTATTGTTTTAAAGGATCGTGTAATTGATACCTACAAAGGAGAAATAAAAGAAAAGGATGTTATATTTAAGGAATTTAGAAAAAAGAGAAATAAACAATTATTAAAAGTTGGAGTTATTTCTTTTGGAGTTGGAGCTTTTGTAGTTGCTATATTAAAATAATTACTTATATTTGCTTCTATTCTTCATAGTATCGTTTTTTGTTTAGAAAAGACCTATCCTCAGCCACGTGTGATAGGTCTTTTTATTTCTCCATCACTTTCTTATAAGTGTTAAACTCTGTCTTTAAATCACCGTACTTTTTCTTCCAACCTGAAACTTCACTATTTAATAATAAAATATCTTTTTCTAAGCTATCAATTCTAAGAGTAAATCTTGCACCTAAATCATCTAATGCTCGTTGATACATATTAATTATCTTATCAGAGTTTTCCAATTCAGTAGCCTTTATTTTGATCTCAGAGGCTTTAATATCCTGCTCTCTTTTGTTCCTTTCATAGAACCAAGCAACAGACCCCCCAAGCGCAGTAGTTATAGTAATCCAATTATCTGTTATAAAATTAAGCATTGTTATTTATTTTAATCGTGGTTTATCTGCAATTCCTTTAAAGTGTCCTCCTTTTGTCCAAGTGGTAATATCTGCTAAGTTTATGAAGAAAGCACATACCCAACCAAACCAACTAAGCGTATTTAATCTCATATTCTTTGCCATTGCAACAGAAATAGTTTCTCCTTTTACTCCAAAATTATAACCGCCTTTATTTCTAAAAGCCCAATTCCAAAATGTTTTATAGTGTTCGTTTCCGAAAATATCAATTGCTAAAGCGTTTTTAAAGGCTTCTCTTGATGGGTTTTCGTTCTTTAATATCTCAGCAATAGCATTAAAAGGATGAACCACTACAAACAAAATTAGAGCAGCCCAATTTAAAACATAGTTGCCGATGGCTTTAAATACCTGCATGGTCTGTAAATATTTTTTTAAGTTGTGCTTCTGTTATGCTAATACTTGGATTCATTGCTGTTAATGTTGCAGCAAATTGGAAAAGTTCAGGAGTAGTATTTTTAAAAACTCCACTCTCATACCAAAGTATTTTCATTTCTTCAACTTGTATTTCTGTGGCTAACCCTTGAGAAATTAAAACAGAAAATAAAGCATCTACATCTGAGTTTTTAACTCCGTATCCTTGAAGCAAAGCTAACTTAAATGTGTTTCTTGGCATTGTTATTTCATCCCTTGCTGCAATTTCTTCAGCAGTTAAGTTAATAAAGCCATAAGTAAACTCTCCATTTACTTCTATTAAAGCACCTCTCTTTTGGTTTTCTCCTATACTTGGTTCTACTACTTCTTGCCAACCGTCTAACGCTTGTAAATCAACTCTTATGTCGTAGGCTAAACAAACCTCTTGACCTCTAACAAATGTTTTAGGGATACGTCCTGAGTAAATACTATCTACTGCACCGAATAACTCAGGGTTATCATGCTTTAACTTGTGTGTGACTTTTATTGCTTTCATAATTTATAGAGTAATTCCGTAATAATTAGCTTGATTTGTTTCTATTGCTACCCTGTTTGCTGATTGGCTAGTTGGGTAGATTATAACTTCTTGAGTTTTATAACTTCTAGTTCCTGAACCTACTATATAACCTATTGTAAAATCATCTGAAGCAGAAAAAGAAAAATTAATATCAGCAGTGTGTATTGCTTGAGAATCTGTTAATAAATATTGCGCTCCCCTTGTGGCTGGCGTGCTAGATACACCATCTATAAATAGATTATTTTGAACACAATTAGACAATCTAGATGTTAAAGTACTCCCATCTTGTGCAGCCCAATAAAAGTCAGTGCTATTTGTACTAGAACCATACATAATAGTACTAAGAGTTGCAGGGTTTATTTCTAATACATTAAAAATATAATAAGTTGCAATAGTAGCTATGTCAATTGCTAAATAATCACTAGAATTGAATTTCATATTTGGCTTGCCATTTAATAAATTTAATACACCCCCTTCCACTAAACTTGGCTGATTAGTAGATGCTACTTGAAAACCATTTTTATTATTACCCGTTTGGTCGAACAAAGTTTTTATAAGTCCACCACCAGCTCCACAAAAGGAAACAGCAGATCCATTAGTTATTTGATTGGGAGTAAAACCATCTTCATCATTATTAGAAGTTCTTTGAAGTAAAACCACTTCGTTTCCAACAAAACTACTTTTTAAATACCTAAGAGATAAACCCGATGTAGCACCAGGATATAAATCTAATAATAAAGGAGCTCCACTTTTTAAAAAATTCCTTCTCATTATGCTAAATTAGTTATAATTAAATCATTTACTTGAACTCCTAAAACTGTTCTATAGCTGTTAAATGTTAGCAAGTTTTGTACTGATCCATCATAAGTATCACCATAAACATTAACTCCTGTTAAAGTTGGAACAAAAGCACCTGTTAACTTAACCGTAGATGCAACAGAAGTTGAGTTTGCTAAGGCTGAAATTGTAAAAGTTGTGTTTCCTGTCATAACTAAAAGCCACATTCTACTAGCAGCTAAGTTAATTGAGTAAGTAGTAGCAACACTTGCTTCTATTAGATTACTTGCTACCGCTTGCTCTAATACTCTATCAGTAGCAACATTAAGCAAACTACCTAAAAGGTTTATTCTAGCTGTTGTAACGCTTGCTACATCATTAAGGTTATTTCCAACCTCTAAAAATGTACCACTTATAGAAGCTGCTGCACCTCCACCAATACCACCGAATTGATTAGTTAAAGTAATCCTTGTAGTTGCTACATTTGTTAAGCTAGTAGTGTCTTTTTGAACTGTTATAATACCTAATAAAATACCTGTTTGTAATTGGGTAGCTTGAACAAATGGCTCAACTCCTATGGCTTCTACTGCATCACTTAATTTTAAAAACTCTTGCTGTCCATATTGAATAACTACATCACCGTTTTGAAATCCAAATACTCTATGGTTTACAAATCTACCATTGGTTAAAGTTGTTAATGTTCCTGCGTTATCAAATTGAGTAACAGGTACATTTGTATTAAATTGGCTTATAAATCCATCTCTTTTGTATAAAAGAAAAATAGCAGGGTTTACCGCTGCAATAGCTCTTACGTGTGGATCTAATGGATCTGTGAAAAAGTTTGTTCCAAAGTCAAAAAACTCTCCTGAGGTTCTTTCAAATGTTAAGTTTGCATTTGGTGCTATTTGTAATCCTTTTTTTATAGAACCTATAAATTCAGATAAATCTCTTATTTGATTTACATCTTGCTGAATAGGTGTGACATCTAAAGCAACTGCAATTATGTTAATTCCATTAGAGGTTAGCCTTCCTAAAAACATTTTAGTTCTAAACTCTGCTCTTGTTGGAATTGTTGTTTGTTGCTGAACTACTCCGTTAATATCAATATAAATGAAAGTCCTAGGTGCTGAAATATTTAAAACAGAAATGCCAATTATAGCGTTAAAATTTATCCCTTTAAATGATGGGGTTTCAGGGTTTGTATTATTTAGTATTTGACCTGCTCCTGCTGCTACATCAAATCTAGTATTGTTTGCTGCATTTATTGTAACATCTCCACCAAATCTAACACCTGTAGACCTTGCATTTAACAGAGCTTCGTCATTCTCCGCCCAAAGTGCTTGAGATGTTGTTGCTGTTAATACTGTAAATGCTGAACTATCTATTGTTACATCTCCTGTATTCAATCTAGTTTGAGCCGTTGTTAACTCGGTAGCGTTATTATTTACAACTGTCTTAACTTCGTTAACATCTCCAAAAGTTAACTTCTTAGTTATTGGTTGCGCATTAACTTGACCTTGCTCTTTATCAGTGTAGGTTATATTTGTAACTGCCATTTTATATTTCGTAAACTCTGTTAATACTATATGTTGTTCCTTGACTTGTATCCCTTTCAGTTAAGTTAGCTCTTAAATAGTCAGGCGTGTTATTATCTAACTCAGGTAAACTAGCTCTATTATTTCTTAGGTAATCAATTACTTGATTCTCGTAAAATACTTTACTTGCGGAGGCTTGTCTTTGAAGTAGTGAAAGTTCATCAGTTCCAATAGAGCTAACTTCTTCTGTGTCTCCTGTGCTTATTGTTTCAGCTCCTATCTTATATAACATTCTAGGAAGTCCTAATATTAAAGCTTGGTAAATTACCATCTTCTCAACGCTTGCTTTATCTGAATTATAAAGCTCTTGATAAGCACCTGTTAAAGTCAATTCGTTATAGTCAGTTCTTAACTTAACCATTAACGCTGTTCCAAGAATATTCTGAGATATTAAATCTGTAGCTTGTATAATTAAAGGAGCTAAAAACTTTGAATCAAAACCTTTTGAGACTCCTGTGAAATACTTAAACCTATCTACTCCTATTATTAAATCTTCGTTCATTACTTTTTAAATTTAGTAAGCACCTCTTTTAGGCATATTAATTGGTTTTATTTTAGCATCATTAAAAGCCGCACCTTTTGGTTCAAACTTATTAGGGATATTAGAAACCTCTTCTCCTCTTGTTATTTGTAGCTCTGTTTTATCCTTCATTCTATAAAGTTCTTCTTGCCAAAAATGATGACAATAAACTCCACCTTTAAATTTGAATAAAGAATAGTTTTGTTTGTTATGTCCTAATTCATTATTAACACCTCTAAAACTTGCTTCATCTATATCCTCTTTTCTGTAAACAACTCCGCTTGAAGTTCTACCCATCATAGTTCTACAAAAAGGTCTGCTTTTACCTTTACCGCCTCCACCTTGATAACTATAACGAATCTTGTAATAGTCCTTATCTAGTTCGCTTTCTTTATTAGGTGCTGACTTTACAAAACCTGCTAAGGATATTTTAATAGATTCTAACCTTGTTAGTTTAGGCTTGATTAGTTTGTTAGCCCACTCTTCACAATCTTCTTCATTAGCTTCTCTAGTATCTACCAACTCCCATTTATCTAAATCAATTTCCTCGCCTTCTAAAGATTCTAACATTGAATCATCATCAAAGTCTGCACTTAGTTTTAATGCGCTTAATTGCTCTTCAGTTTGCAACCATACTAAAGCTTCTGACTCAGTAAATCCGTATCCGCTTTGCAGCATCAACTTGGCTTGTGATTCTGTCAATTTACTTTGCTCAAACTTTCTTACAATTCTTTCAATACCTTGCATCTGACGACCTGTTAAATTCTTCACAGATTCATTAACAGTTGTTAAATCTTGTTCCGTTATTGGTGCGTTTGGTGCAGGAGTATCATTAACTCCCAAGAATAAATTATCTGCTAACTCTGGGCTAAATTGAAGCATCTGAACCAAGAAAGATTTAGCTTGCTCAACATTTAAAATACCTTCGTTTACATTCTGCATGATACTTAACGCAGAAGCAATTTGCGCTCCGTTGTAAGAAGCTTCTTTATTAATTAGAATATCTGGATCTATTTCTTTTTCCGCATCACTTACAGAAGTTTGTCCTGCTACTGAATCAATACTTATAACATTATCAACTGAAGGAGATACTTCTTCTTCCACATCTTTAAAGTAAACATCCTCTATTTCTAACTCCTTAAAAATAGGGTTTAGAATATCTAAAATATCCTCTCTATTAGGTGCGACTATCTTAGTGAATAACTCATTCTTAGCATACGCCAACTCTTCAGTCTCAGAAGTAAAACCTGAACTTTTAGAGTTAAGACCACTAATTAAGTTAACCGAAGGAATCCTCCATGCTTTTACTATTCCAATCTCAGCACTTAAATACTGCTCAGAGTAAATTTTATCAAGTCCTGTTAAATTAGGAGTTGAGAATGTAGGAGCGTTCCCACCTTTAGGGTAGTAAGTTGTAACTATCTTACCTGCGTTTGCTGCTCCTGCTGTTTGTTTTTGCGTTTCTTCTGAATCTGCTCTGTCTAGTTCATCGTCTCCGCTTGTTTCTTTACTTACAACCATACTTGGAAACATACCATTTTGCGCTCCATGGTTGTGCATCATGTAAATAGCTATCTCTAACTCAATAGCGTCTGCTGCTGCTAAGTAAGATGGCCTACCATAAGGTGTAAAATATGTTCCTGAATCATAATAATAAAGAATACTTATTTCATCCTCATTGTTATAAGTGTTAAAATAACTATTTCTTGTATTATACAAAGTGCTTTGTGGATTCCAATCAGCACGATAAGACAATCTTGATGGAGTTCCCTCTGTCATTTCAACTACTCTAAATTGAGCAGGGTTTATATTTTCTAACTTGACAATATCTTTTAAAGGGTTTCTCTTTATTTGGATATTTAAAGCGTTTTGTATTAGGTACGTTCTAACGATGTCTAAAACTTTCTTCTTACCTAACAACTCATAAAGGATAGTTTGCTTATCCTTGTTATCCGTTGTAAGTCCTAAGCCTGTTATCTGTTGTGCTATGTCGTCAATTATACATTGATGAGTAGGACTGTTATTATAAAGGCTATTTAAGTAGTTACTTAAAAGGTTATCTTGAGAGTTAGGATAGTAAGAACTTAATCTCCTTTGTCCTTGTATGGACTTGGTATTGTATCTTGAAAGTTGTATTTTATCTATCATGACAAAGTAAGGTCTAAAGTATAATCAAATACTAGAGTAGACATAATAAGTGGTTCAACTTTTACGTTGCCTGTTTTTAATACTACTCCTGCTTGACTGATTGTGTAATCGTAGGTATCATCTATAAACTCTATTACTTCACTTCCATCAAGTATAAAGCTATAAAGACCCTCTTGTATTGTTGTTAGTGTTTTAGTAAAATCTATAGTAGCCCTACTCGGACTCTGGAAGCTTAGGTCTACTACTGCGTTTATTAGAATTTCTTGGTTTAGTCTTACTATTACTGTCGTTATCGACCTCTGTACTGTTATCATAATCCAAGTTTATTACTTCTTCTAATTCAGGGCAAATTGAAAACACCCATTTAATTTCTTGTAAAGTGGTTGAAGATGTTACTTCCATCTCCAACCCTTTAAAATAATATTTACCTTCCTTTAAAGCCATTATTTTGACTTCTTAGAAATAGGTTTTTTAGGCTCTACACTCTCTTTTAATGCTTCGTAAAAAGCATCTACCTCCGCTTGTGTAGTTTCATTCTTAACTTCTAATTGATGAATGACACCTTTGTAATCTCTCTCTACTCTAATTCCTAATTCCATATCTTAAAATTTAAGCTGGTTCTGTAATTGTAAAAGCTCCTGCAATTGTAGCAAGTAAAATATTTGGAGCAGGTATTGTAGAAGATTCTGTTAAGGTCAAGGTTGCGCCTTTAGCATCTCCCATTCCTGTACCTGAAGCTCCTGCATCTCCACCTGTTACGCTTCCGCCTCTTTGTATTCCTAAAGCTTTAATATCTCCGTTTGTATAAACAGCGAAAGCAACTACTCTACCTTTTACTAATTCTTGAACTAATACTCCAATAGCTGCACTCGTGCCATCTAGTTTTAGCTCTAATGACAACTCGTACATAAAAGCATTACTAGCTTTATCTGCTGTGATTGCTTGCGTTAAAGTCGAAACAAAGTCATCTTGTTTAATTCTGTAAGCAACTCCGCCTGTTCCTGTAATTGTAGCTACTCCTGATGTAACAGCAAAAGATAAACCCGCTACGCCATTCGCATAAACATCTGAAATGATAATAGATGTAATACCTGAAGGAGTTGCACAAGGTCGCTTAAATGCTGATAATATTAATTCACACATATTTTTATATTTTTTAAATTAAGGGAGCAGAACTAATCCTGCTCCCATATTACTATGCTGTAAACTCAAAAATCACAAAGTCAGTAGTTGCAATACCAACTCCATAACCGTAATTACCAACCGCTCTCGCTTTGTTTCCTTGTCCTAAAACATACTGATCAACTACATCAAGACTTAACAAATCTCCTGCTACTGCTAAAGAAACATTAATATTTTCTTTCTTACACATGATGATTCGTCTGCTTGACAAACCTTTTGCAATTTCGATGTTGTAGTTGTTGTACTTCAAAGCACTTGATTGTGGAATGTTAGAAGCTGCTTGCTCTGATAAAAACTCATAGTAAGCATCGTTAACTACTCCATTCATTAAGAGAACAAACTCGTCTTTATTTTCTACCATGTCAACAGAAAACTGAGCTTTCATTAAATCTAATGCAGGTTTAACATCAGCCGTTACCGTTGGGTTTACAGTTGCACTAGCAAGGATTCTGTTTGTCAAAGAAGCAGCTGTTAATTTAGCTTTAACAATATTTGCTAAACCAAGAACTCCACCTGTAGGGTCTCCTGTTTGTCCACCTGTTCCGTTATAAATATCTTGAGCCGCAAATTTACCTGCTTTCTTTCCTACTAATTCTGAAACCATATTAACAAAAGGCTCTGGTAAACCTTGAGTTTTCATGTCTGAAATAGATACGTTAAATTCTGTATCCTTAAACAAATCATAAGGAACACCATGAAAGATAGATTTCTTTGCAATTGTAAACTCTTGGTCTGTTAAAGTAGTTGTTCCTGTTTCAGTTGGACTGTCAGAATAAACTTGTACCATATCATCTGATACGTCTCCGTTCCACATTCTGAATTTATCTCTTACAGCAGGAACTACTGTAAATTTGCTAAATACATCTGTGTCTAGGATGGTGTTTGATAGGATTTCAATCGAACCTGCAACTTTGTCGGAGGTTTGTGTTACTGTGTTAGTTGATGCCATTTTGTTTTAATTATTTTAAATTAGCTTTGTTTCTTAAATCATTGAATTTTGAAGGGGCTGAAATTTCAACTCCTAATTGAATAGAGCTTTTAGGCTCTTGTTTTGATACCTTAGCAAGTAGAACCTTGTGAGATTCCATTACTCTGCTCAACTCTTGAATAGTATTAGTTAACTCTTCAATCTTTTTAGCTGACTCAGCTTTGTTAGCTTCTAGCTCTGCACCTAATTTGTTAGTTGCTGCTGCTTGGCTTTCTGCAATGTCAGTTAAAGATTCAACTGTTTTGCCAATCTCTTCGTCTTTCATTTCTTCTATCTCAGAAGTAGCTACTAGAACGCCTGCTTCAACTGTGTAAGCTTTGCCATCCTTTTCAAAGCTGCCTTCAAATGGAACAGTCATTGCTTCGTCTATAAATACTAGGCTACCTTCCTCAAAAGATTCTGCGTAAACCATTGACCCATCACCAACTTCCAAAGAAGCTAGCTTTATGTCCTTCTTTGGAAGGACTTTGTTTAACATCGTCATGATGCTGTCTAACCTCTTGTTAGTTTCACTCATTTCTACTTGTTTTTGATTAATTAAAATGTGATTCATATCAGCCTCAATTGAGACTCCTTTTACTTTACCTTCTTTTACTAGCTTCCAAACACTATCATCTGTTATTTTTACTCCTTGCATCCAAGTCCCTTTAGGCAAACCTTTAAATCCAAGAGCAATATGATCTCCGTTTTCACTATCTTTTATAATCCAATTCTCTACAACGGTAACTCCTTTAAGAGTTATATTTGGATTGTGTTCTAAGTTCCATTCACTAAGAGTTGTTTTCTTAGTCATGTAATCTTGAGCAATTTCTTGGATGGTCTCAGCTCTAAATACAATATTGTAAGGCTCTCCATCATCACTCATTCTTAAAATCTCTTTGTCAGGAATAAGAACAGGAGAATAAATCATTCTCTTTTCTTCGTTTACTGAAAGAAACACAGGCTTATCCTTGCTCAAGAAGATAAAGTTTTCTTCAATAGCAGGGTTTTCCACTAGCGCAATTCTAAAGACCGATGTCTCTAGCCAATCCTTTTTAGTGAGTTCGTAAACCTTCATGCCACCAAAGTTAAAACTATTAATTGCTGTATTTTGATGGCTTGTATTTAATGCTTATATTTGCTAATAAATAGTAAATTATAGCATTATGATTAAGAAAAGTATTATAAAGTTAATTGCATTAATTATAGGTTTTATTGGTTATTATTTAGCCTATTGTTTTTATGATTGGAAACTAATTTTAATATTAATATTAGTTATTTGGGCTAATAATATGGAGCGTAAATGATGAAAGGACTTAAACTTGGATTGTTTTTGATTTGCATTTTAGCAATGGTAATTACTTTTTATGTATCTAAAATAGATTACGCTATACTTTTTGGAGTATTAGCCATTTTAACTAAACCAAAAGAATATTAATGAGAAAGCCACAAAGCTATTTTAAAAGCGTAGGACTACTAAGGAAAGAAGAGGTTGCAGAAATGCTTAATTGCTCCATTAGAACTGTAGATAAGTACAGAGGGCAAGGTATGCCATTTATTAAAAAGAAAGGTGTCTCTGTTATGTTTGATGCTAGTGAGGTTCTTGATTGGGTTTATGGTAAAGGATAACGTATGGTAATATGAAATTTTAATTTAAACGGTATGATTTACGAAATAATATATAAAGGGAGAGTGCTTGAAAGATTAGCAACCAAAGAAGTTGCAGAACAGATTGCAGAAATGTACAGACGTGGCGAAGTGTGGACTTTACCAAAAGTACTAAGTGATGTTAAGGTGGTAGAACGTAGTTTAAATTAATTTTTTATATTACGTGTTGTGTGCTTTTTTAATTGCATAATAACGGTAAGTATAAGGTTAGTACGCTTACTAAAAAATTTAAAATTAAGTACCGACCATAATTAAGCGTATTAACTTTATACAGTGTTGTACGCTTTTAAAATTACGGAATGAAAGCACAAGAATTAATTGATAAATACGGGTTTAAAATAGCTCTAATAATAGTTGAAGAAGTAATCAAGGAATACGATGAAAATATTTGCTATTGTGGTTATGATTACGACCATGATATGTGGGATGCTAAAAAAGAAGATTGGGTAAAAGTAAAATATGAAATAGAAGCACTAACGTAGTAATTTTTATTGCGTACAACACGTGAATAAGGTGCGGCTTTTTTCAAGCTGTATTTTATTCGCTGTTATCTTTTTGTTTTGATCGTTGATATTAATAAATAAAATTATGGATAATAATAATTGCTCTAATATTTTAGGAGAAGTGATGTGTAAATCATTTGAAGAAAACTATTCTTTTTTAGATAAAAATAATATTATTTGGAAAATGGTAAACGGAGAATGGATAGGTAAAAGAAGTGTATGGACTAAAGATAGAAGAGGTTGTTGGTTAGAAGATACGACTATTGACAATGTTAAATCTTGGTGGTGTGGTGAAGATGCTCATTACATAGAAATATTTAAAAGAGATAACGAATAACGAATTGTATATGATTTGTTGAGGAACGAAATAAAATATATA
>TARA_R110000803_G_scaffold342_1_pt1 | contig 33353 bp, 46 predicted proteins | sample TARA_R110000803 | Tara Oceans TARA_R110000803 (sample SAMEA4397772) | marine metagenome | biome: Polar Biome; feature: [SRF] surface water layer (ENVO:00010504); material: water (ENVO:00002006), including particulate matter (ENVO:01000060) such as... | depth 5 m | reverse complement strand
CCACAATGGTCATGGTTTTAGGTTACCATCGACTATTAATCTATATTTTTATAATGGAGCTTTCGTCAATCCAGGACCTTCTTATGGTTGTGAAGGTAACCTTGTTACTGTTTCTTGTGGTAATACAACAACGGCTAAAAAAGCAAATCCAAATGGTGATGGTGGACCCTTAGATGTTAAAGATACTAAAGGTAAAGAAGTAGATGTTTCAGTAGTTAATACTAAAACTGGTGACCCAATACAAAAAATGGGATTACCAGAGCCAATGTCAACAGGTTCCGTGTTGAGGTCAATGGGTGATGACGAGGAACAACCAGAGGAGAAAAGAACAAGATGTCCTGAGGAAGGTTATAGTTGGTGTTCCATTGGTTCCTGTTGGACCAACCCAGAAACTGGTGAGTGTGAGAAACTACACCCTTCTTGTATTAAATGTTTATCTGTTGATGAGGAGACTGGTTATTGTAAACATAGTCTTGAAGGACCATGGAGAGTAGGTGACCAACCTTGTAATGGTGTCGAATGTGAAGGTGTTGAATGTGAGGACCTTTCTGGAGATGAAATACCAACTAAACCTGTGGTTAATCCAGATGAGAAATTAACTAAACCAGATGTTAAACCAGATATTAAACCAACATCTAACCCCACAACAGATAAGATGATTAGTGAGGAATTAAGACGAGCTAGGAGATTAATGGGTTTATAATTATGGGTATGAAAATTAGACTTAACGAGGCACAATTAAAAATGATAATGAATGAGGGTGATGTTGAAAGACCTTGTACTAAATTCGATTATGGGTCTATGGAGTTTAAGTTCTGTAAGATGATATCGTCTAAGGAATGGGTTAGGATGACCCGTCCCTTAGTGGAAAAAGTCTTAGATCATAAAAGGAAGAAGTGGGTTGAGGTTAGTTCTTCAGAGAAACAACAATCCGTTAGTGATGTACTTGATATTATTGAGGAGGTGAAACCAAAACTCAGGAACACAGTTCAGAAAGTTCGAGAGAAGTTGGACACCTTAGGTTTTATTTATGATGAGGACGGTCAATGGGACTACATCAATAAGTTAAATACCAATTTTGCCGATACCGCAACCTTTATGACTGACTTAGTTATCCATTATTCAGATACCAACATTAAGGATGTCTATGAAGGTGTGATGTCAGGGGAGAAACAAATGGTCCAAGAACTGGTTGACCAAGCAATGGATGCTCCCGAAAGAGTGTATGACGATTTAATTAACGACCCAACGGATAAGTTCAAATACAGTAGGATGTCCATGTATTATACTGCGAAGGGAGATGTTGTTGAAGATATGGTAGAAGACCTTATGAATACAAATGGTTGGGAAACGGTACATAAAGGAGGTAACGGAGACCCGATTGATATGTTATTAGGTATTGATTTGATTGTTGTTAAGGATGGTGTGTACCAATTTGTACAATCCAAGAAAGTGTTTGACATTAAGAAATTCAAATCAAAGGACGTTAATGGAATGATATATATTATTAATGGTAATGTGTTCAGTGTTAGGGAGGAGATTGTTGACTTAATGGGTTACGCCACGGAAGGTGGTAGGGTTATTGTTGTAGGTAAGCAAAGATTATTAAAGAATACGACTAACGGAATTGAGAGGACCAGTAAGTACAATTTCCCAATACCAACTAGAAATTCAGAATCATTGGTTCACTACCCCTTTAAGAAATTAGTAAACTTTTAATTAATTAAGTTTGTTGTCCCAATTAATTTGTTTATCTTTGTTGTATGGAATTAACGAAAAGACAAATTAATAATCATCTAAAAAAGAAACTTATACGTATTACGGATACAACTTATCTTAGAGGGTGTGTTGTTAGGGTTGAGAGAGTTAGAATTTGTTCGTACAATAATGAGGTTGATGTACGAATTTATGGTGAGGTTTTATCCAGTCTAGGTGAATGGAAACCACTTTCAGAATACCCACCAAGAAAACTAAGACAATTTTTGAGAAGTCCACATCGTAAAGTATCAGATGAGGTGTCTCTATGGGTGGATATGTGGATTGGTGGTTGTGGTGTTGAATTAAAGAATATAACCCTTGTTAATAATGAGGACGACGTTTAATCCTTTATCTTTTTTCACGTTTACTTTTAATGGTTGGTTTGTATTTATAATAAAAACAATTTATTATGGGAAAAAATATTAATGAACAATTTAACGAATCGAGAAAACACTTTGATAAGGTAGTAAATAATAAAATATCTTTGACTGAACAATCATCACCCGTCAATGGGTATATATATAATGGAATGGTATCGATGGGCGGTTCAGCCGTAAGTTGGAATGGTCAAACCCCATCAACAGATTTCATTTTCCATGAGTCGTCCCAACCGTCTGTCGGTGAAACAATTGAGTTTACTGTGGGTAGTACGTCATATATTAGGTATGTCACATCTGTCGGCGGTTGTATTTACTTTAGGGGTTCAAATAATATTAACGTGTTTCGAATCGATAGTCCATTACCCATGTCCTCAAATTCCCAGGTCACGAATCAACAACATCATAGTAATGGTTCTTGTTCATCTAGTCAAGGGATTTATACTATGAGCTTTGAGGTCATTTCTTGGGAGGTGGTAAACCTCCCTGCTGGGTGTACGGTCACTAGTGCTCTTAATCACGTACCAGGTACTTCCCTTTCAGATATGCCTAGTATGACTTGGTCGAATCATGGACCTGGGTCGGGTAAATGTTGTTTTAACGATAATAGTGGGTGTAAGAGAACGGCGTCGGGTAATTATTGTGATACTTGTGACTGTGACACTACTGGGTCCTGGGTTGGTTTCGGCTCTGGTGACCCTTGTGGTGAAGTAAACGGTCCTTGTGAAGACGTTAACTGTGGGGGATCAACAACTACTGGTAACTATGGTACTGGACCCGGTACTGGGAATTCTGCTTGGAATTGTTTCACTAAAGACTCCATGGTAATAATGGATAATGATGAGGAGAAAAAAATATCTGATGTTAATGTTGGTGACGTTGTTAAGTCCGAAGATGGGTATTCTAATGTTGTTGGTATTGATATCCATAAAGGGGAGTTTGAGGTATATTCGTTTAATGGTGGTGATGGTTTTGTGACTTCGGAACACCCATTCAAAACAACTGATGGGTGGAAAGCAATTAACCCAATTAAAGCATTTGAAGACCATAAAGTTAAATCGACTGTATTAAAAGAAGGGAATGTTTTAATTACAATTAACGGAGAGGAGGAATTAATATCTATCATTAAAGATGAAGATAAAACGAATGTTGTTTATAACCTTAAATTAGATAACGAACATGTTTATTATGTTAATGGTTATCTAGTACACAACGCTAAAATTAATTATGGTCAGACTCGCGACAACGAGCCAATTAGACCAGAAAATGATAATAAGTCTACTACTGGGAAGAGTGGTGGTGGTAAAGATAGAGGTGTGGGTGTTAAAAACCGAACAAATTTTAAGAGATAACACTAATGGGAAAAGGGATTAGTAGAGATTCTTGGATAACATTAAAACATCTGTGGAGGTTAGTTTCATTAACAAATAAACCTAATAAAAGATCTACGGAGTCTTGCGGTTCTTTTACCTATGACAACTTCTTTAAGGTATCCTCTATGTTTTCAATAGACAATGGAGAGGACTTAGGTATATATTGTTTGGTTATGAAGGATAGTCAAGATAAGGTTAAAGAACAGGGTCATGACGGGGGTGTTAACCCTTTCGAGGTTCTTGGGCCGGATGAGGTTACAATACCTGAAATATGGGAACATCAAATTATTAACAATTCTGACAGTATCGATTCGGTTAATTACTATGACGTTTGTAGTGACGGTGAAGAAACAGATGTCTATGGTTTACCGTGTGATTGTACTAATGGGAGAAGAGCCATTCTAGTAGGTGACGGTGACGTTCAATATGAGGAATGTACATATATGGATAGTGATCCCAAATGTGAGTGTATAGAATGGAGGGGTCGGGAGGTTGAGTTATGTTTTTTCCCTTTGGAAATGTTTACATATCTTAGTCTTGAGTCCGGAACGTCACAAGAGTATCATTGGGAAATTAATGAAGACTATGGTCTAATACCTATTGTTGATATAGAAGACGCGGGTGATAGTATCCCGCAGATGTGTGACGATACAACGAATAATGACGAAGGACGTATCGTTTCACACGACACTTATGATCTACATAAAACCGTCGACAATTTATTAAAATAGATGAGGAATATAATAAAAAAGATATTAAAGGAGTATATTGTTAAGCAAGGTGAGACGATAACCTGGGACGTAGAAGGTGGTTCCACAACAATTACCGATGTTGATGGGGCTATTAGGATGATTACGTGGGACGAAACAAAACCAAAAGAAACAATAGTTTCAATCAGAGACACCTTCAATAGAATAGTGGGGGATAAGAAATTAGAAATGGGGTTCCTTAAGGAGGTGTATAATAAAATTAAGAAGGGTAGGTTCCGTGGTGGTGTTATGGTATCGTTATTATTTGCGATGGCCTTATATGGGACGACAACAACTGAGGAGTTAGTGAGAGAGTTTCCAAATGAGAAACAAACAATCTTGAGTATCGAACCCATTCAGATTAAAACGATGGAGGTTGGTGATATTGATATAACACCTGAGGTCGCAATCCAGTGGGGGTTAACTCATTTTCTTAAGGAACTAGCCTTTAGGGAGTCATCGGGTAATTGGAAATCAGTTAACGATTATGGTTATATTGGGTTGTATCAGTTTGGACCTATAGCTCTTAAGGACGTTGGTATTACCAATATCACATCGTCAGACTTTAAGAATAACCCATCAATATTCCCAATTCAGAAACAAAACGAAGCGATGGTTAGGTTATTGAAAAATAATAAACATTACACGAGGAGAGTTTATGAAAAGATTGGAGAGACTTATAATGGGATTAAAGTAACAGAATCTGGTTTATTAGCTGCGTCACACCTAGTTGGGGCTAAGTCCGTTAGGAAATATATTAAAAGTGAGGGTAAGTTAAACTCAACAGATGCAAATGGTGTTAGTGTTAGTGATTACATGAAAAAGTTTTCTGGGTACGATATGAGTGATTTAAGATAAATAAACTATTTATAAATAAAGGATTTCATTATGGTGATTAATAACAGAAGGGGTGGTAGGGAACTAATTAAAGAATCTTCTTTAATGTTAGAATATAGTAGAGTTAAATCTCGTACTAAGAGAGGTGAAAAAACACTGTGGGAGAGTGTTGAGTCCTTATACCAAAACGATTTATTAACGGAGGGGAGTATCAATGAGCAATCTAAAATTGTTAATTGGTTATCTAAATTAGGTAAGGACTCTATTGGGGTAATTAGAAAATTCGTGAAGAGGTTAAGTGGTGAGGAGTATGGAAGAAGTGAGAAGATGGCCCAAGAAGCTAGTAACGACCCAATTGGGGGTAGATTAAAATCTTTAGTTAAAGATGGTAAATGGTCTGAAGCTTTTCAAATTGCACAACAATGGATAGATAGTAAAGTAAATAATACAGATTCACTACAGGAGGGTTTCTTCCAAGATGTTGGTGATTCTTGGAGAAATATGAAAGGTTGGAAAAAAACAGCCTTAGTACTTGGTATGTTGATGATTATGTTTACCAACGTAACTAAGGGTGATAGTGTACAAGTGGATGATGTTAATCAAGACACAACGGAATATAGTATGGATGGTCAGGGTGTTGATGATATTAATGACGCTGATTTTATTTTTGGTGATAACACTGAAACACCAAAAGATATTAATGTTGGTGGTCAATCTCTAGAAAGTCAGGGATATGAGACTGGTGTTAGTTTTGAGTTCGGTAGTTCTGATTTAGACGCTGAGGGACAACAACAAATAAACGATATAGCCAACGATTATTTACAAAAAATTAAAGCAGCTCAAGATAATGGGGACGATGTAAAGTCTTTAGAAATAAAAGTTAAAGGTGGTGCTTCTAATACTGGTGGTAGTGGTTGGGATTCCGACAACACCAAAGAAGGTAGTTTAAGTAATAACAGAGGTGTTGTCGCAGCAAACGCTTTGATAGATGCTATTGAAACGAACTCAAATAATCAAGGTGTTGATTTAGGTGGTGTTGATATTAACGTATCGTCTGTGGAGGGTATGGACTCTAACGAATTAGGTGGTTCCGAAAATGTTAAAACTGGTCAGAAGGTGGGGTCACAGATGGCGGCCTTTGATGGTCATCTTGAACACACACCACCAGTGGTAGATGATATCCCTAGTGACGCTGAGTTAGGTATGAATGACTATGATATGTCTAAAAGGGATAAAACTTTATCTAACGTTGAAACGGAACTTAAAGGGTTCAAACCCTCTAGATTTGTTGAGTATTATGAATTACTTGGTTTGGGTGGTTTAGTACCACCAGAAGTACATAGTAATTATATGAGTGATAGTGGTGATGGGTCATTTGATTGGAGAGATGTTGATATTGATAGTGGTGATGGTGAGATGGCAGACCAAAAAGATATGGCATTGTGGGTAGTGAGACAAGTTAAAAGTAAGCGAGGTGTCCTAATTAGACTGTCGAAGGTTCTTACTGGTGTTATCGACATCGCGTATAATTCGGATAGATATAGAGGGGTAATTGGTACAAAACACCAAAGGTCCACAACCGTTAAATTAGGTGAAGCTGAATTACCATCTGAACCGGTAAAGGTTGAATCAAATAAGGTTACAATGTGGGTTAATATCTTAGGTAAAGGACTTACATATGTTATAACACCTGAGGTTGCTAATGAATTTGATTCTAATATGTCAGAGGTGTTGAAACAGTTGGAATATATGTATGGTAATAAATTAGGTAGGGGTGATATCGGGTTTAAGTTTAGGAGAAATCCTTCATACGGTGGTTCTGAGTATTCAAACATATCTACTAAATGGAGTGATGGGTCTCCAGATGATACAAATACTTGGGTTTCCCCGGACGAAGTTAGTGATGGAGATGTCTCTAATGTTAACCCAGATAAACAACCAGTCGGAGGTACCTTCCAAGATTACACTGGTGATGGGGTTGCTAGTTTGGATGGTGAGACTAACTTAGTTGGTTCTGCTCCGTTTAACGCTACAGATGGTGTTGAGGTTGGTGATACAACATTTGATAGTGAGGATTTACAAGAAGAAATAAAAAAAATAAAACGATTATTAAATTAAAAAAGATGAAAAAAAGAATTATTATTACGGAGAAACAAGCCAGAAAGGTTATTAAATTAGTTGAACAAAGACATGGGTTTGATCCAATACCATGTGAAGAGTGGTTAGATGGTAGTCCCCAACAGATAGGGTGTTGTGATAAATGTAAATCTGGTAACCCAGGTGTGAATTGTTCGCCATATTGTGAATGTTGTGAAGATGAAATAGGTAATCAAGATGTTCAGGTTGAGTGTCATAAGTGTGAAAATGGTTACCCAATTGGTAACATGTTTACAGGTACATGTCCACAAGGATGGACGTTGAGTACTCAGTTTAACCCTAAGGACTGTAAAACCGGGACAGCTCCAACAATCGGGGTTTCACAAAGTTAAGATAAATGGATAAGGAGTCAATTAAATTATTGGAGAGGAGGTTAAAGGAACAATGTTTCATTTCCCAAAGTACTGGAGGTTTTGGTAACTACGGGTGTATGGACCAGACGGCAACTAATTATGATGTGTTAGCTACTGATCCATGTAATTCTACAGGTCCGTCTATGGCTTATGTGAATTGTTCCGGACAGAGTGATTATGGGGGTCCAGGTACAGGTATGGGTCAATGTTGTGTATACCCAACATCAACACCAGGTTGTACTGACTTAACGGCAAATAACTATAATACTTTAGCAACGATAGATGATGGGTCATGTACTTATGACGTATTAGGTTGTACAGATTCAACGGCTTGTAATTATGATATCACTGCGAATACAGATGATGGTTCATGTTGTTTTGATCAAAACGGAGGGCCTTGTACAGGTACTCCTTTATCTTTAATTGATGTGGTGGGGTGTGTGACCGAAGGAAGTACAATTAATATAACATGGGCAGGTGGAACTGATTGTGATAATATTTATCTTTCTTATAATAGTGGAGGTGTAACAATCCAAACTATTATTTGGAATACCACAAATACTGGAAGTTATAGTTGGACCGTACCAATCGGACTATCACCAACTGATGATTACTATTTTTACATATCTAACGATAATCCAAATGGGAGTCCTACAGAGTGGGATTATGGAAATGACTGGAATATTTGTGAGGTGGGTTGTACCGACCCTACTGCAATAAATTACAACGTTAACGCGACAGTTAACGACCCAAACAATCCGTGTATTTATCCTGTGTTAGGTTGTACTGATAGTTTAGCTCTTAATTATGACCCACAATCAACAGTGGATGACGGGAGTTGCGTCCATGAAGAGGAGCCGGAGAATTGTTCAAATCAATTAGACATAGGATGTTGGGTATGTAAAAACCCAATAAATTTCCCAGGGTGTCAACAAATTAGTAGTGTGAATCAAGTAACATTAGCAACTAGTTACGGACTCACAGGGTTTGGTACACAACAGGATTGTGTTGATAATACTGAATGTGGAAATGGGGGACCTTGTGATGGATTAGATGACTATGTTATTAATAACTATACTAACTGGAGTGACCCAAGCCAAGGAGGGGTTATGATTAATCTTGATTCGATACATTTTTGTGAAAAGTGTAAATATAATGGATTGAATGACCCAATGTGTAAGTGTTGTGAAGAGTGTGATAAGAAAAAATTACAAACTTACGTCGATCAAATGTATGGTGGGGACGTACATGAGTACTGTGAATATTGTAAACATGGTATGATACAAGATAAAATGTGTAAATGTTGTGAAAAACTTATGGGAAGAAAAAGAAACAACAAGAGATAGAAATGGGATTAGATATCTCAATATATAGAGAGGTCATTCCCTTAGAGATGCCCCCAGGTATTGATTTTAACACGAGAGAGTGGGATGAATACAATGAGAAAAATGGGGTGATTCACCCTGGAAATGACCCTTTGTACTTAGACTGGGTGGGGAATCATCAAGAGGTGGCTGGTGACTACCAAGACGGACTCTATCAAGGATATTATTCGGAGGGGTTCCGGGCGGGTTCATACTCTGGGTTTGATAATTGGAAAGTATTATTGTCTATGATAGTTGATGAGAATAGTAACACTAAGGACTGGAAAGAACGACCATTTATCGCTTTATTAGGGATGGGGGTTGAAGGATTCATTGGATACCCAATGACTTCGAAGTTATGTAACGAGTTTAGAGGTAGAAGGGAGGAAGTTGAGACTAAGTCTGATCTTATTATGATGGGTTTTATCGAAGGTAAGACAATGGTAATGTCGGAAAGAGAACGGTTTCTGGATAGGTACGATTCATGGGAAAGAGGTTTTTGTTTGACTAAAGAAGAGGGTATATTACTATTCCATTAAAAAATAATCCTAACCAATAAGATATAGGGGTTTTTATTTGGTATTACTGGTAATTTGTGTATCTTTGTCGAGATAAAAACGAAAGGGGTATTGACTCCAAGTAGTTTTCAGAGTAAGTTTAACTTTCAAAACACAACATAACTATGGATTTAATCAACGCATTACAAACGGACAACACGGTAACAGAGAATGGTATGACGACAAGTACGTCATCACTTAATTCTTGCGTAGACCTGTTTTTTACGATTGGATCAATGCGTGGACAAAACCCTAAGAGACTTTTCGCCAAGATTTCTAAGGCGTTTAACGAAGACCCTCTCACAACGATGAAAATTATTTTTTGGGCACGAGATGTCCGTGGTGGAGCTGGTGAGAGACAAATCTTCAGAGATTCTATTTCATGGTTATGTAATAATCACAGGGAAGTCCTTAACAAAAACATTCACCTCATCAGTGAGTATGGACGTTGGGATGATGTTTTAACATTAGTTGGGACTGAGGACTGTTGGGATGAACCGTTAAGGTTGTTCAAGGAAGCGTTGGAGAATGGAAATTCTTTGGCGGCGAAATGGGCACCACGTAAAGGTAAGATTGCGAATATTATTCGTAAGTACCTTAAGATGTCTCCTAAACAGTACAGAAAACTAATCGTTGGACTGACGAATGTGGTGGAAACCAAGATGTGTGCAAAGGACTGGTCTAGTATCGAGTATTCGAAACTACCATCCTTGGCGTCATCAAGGTACATGAAGGCCTTCAATAAGAACGATAATGACCGTTATATGGAATACAAAGGAGCTTTAGTTAAGGGTGAAACAACCATTAACACGGGAGCTATATATCCGTATGACGTGGTTAAATCATTGCGTGGTGGTGTGAATGAAGTAGCACAAGCTCAATGGGATTCATTACCGAACTATATGGAAGGTACGACAGAACGAGTTTTACCATTGGTTGATGTGTCGGGTTCTATGGCAGTACCAGCAGGACGTAACGAGAATCTATCGTGTATGGATGTTGCTATATCACTAGGGTTATATATTTCGGAGAGAAATGAGGGTGTATTTAAGGACTCGTTCATTACATTCTCTTCTGAACCAACACTTGAAAAAGTGAGTGGTAGTTTATATGATAGGGTGTATCAGATGAAACGTTCTGAATGGGGTATGACTACTAACTTGGAAAAGGTTTATAAACTAATCTTGGACCAAGCTACGAGACACAATATACCACAATCGGATATGCCGACAAAGTTGTTAATCTTATCGGACCTGGAGTTCAATGAAATCTCGACTAACGGTTGGGATAGAAATGACTGTCCAGAGTGGAATCCAACGGCACAACAAATGGCTAAAACAATGTTCGAAGAGTCTGGTTATGAACTACCAGAGATTATCTACTGGAACATCCAGAGCAGACAAGACAACGTCCCAGTTAGTTTCGACGAGATGGGTACATCGTTAATCAGTGGGTTCAGTCCCGCAATAATGAAGTCGGTGTTAAGTTGTGATGATATGACACCACACAACATGATGATGGAAACCCTTTCAAACGAGAGGTACGACAAAGTCAAAATTTAATAAAATCTTGGTCTAAAAGGAAACTTTCAGCAACCAAAACTATAATCAGAGAGGTGATGGTACACCTCAATAAACTAAACAACCAACCTGGTTGGGACAGGATAACTACCCCAGTAGTTGGTGACTTCTACTTTATCAAAAAGAAACAAACCCGTTCCTGGGATTAAGATTTTATGAAATAGAAAGAATGAGTTCCGCAAGAACAAAATCAAATACAAATTGAAAACAATCATTCTGAAATTACAACCCCACTTATTAATTTAGGTGGGGTTTTTTTATTGATATATTATAGATAAAACTGTATATTTATTATTATGGGTAAGTTATTTACGATATTATTAATATTTGTTAGTTCACTATCATTCGGACAATGTGTTGGAAACCAAACGGTATCGGTTATACCAGCTGGACCGTACCAAGCAGGTGATGTTGTTGTTGTGACCTACACACTATGGAACTTCAATCAAGTCAACATCAACTGGATAATTGCCTTTGAATTAGATTTGGGTAGTGGGTGGTGTGGTGTACAACCGTTACAATCCCCATCTATGGGTGCGGGAGGTAGTTGGTTATGGGATGTACAGAATACATATCCAAGTGGTCTAAATTTCGGACCAGGGTGGAGGTTTCAAAACACCGGTAACGCAAATTGGGGTACCTCATCAACAGGACCCTTCACAATGAGAGTTCAGTTAACCGTTTGTCAAACATGTACCGCTGACGACTTATCTGTAGGTATTAATGTGTACGGAGATTGTCAGACAGGTGGATGGAACAACGGTAACTGTTGTTCAGACCCAACGTATCAAATATATAACGGAGTCGTACAGATAGTACCTCCTATAACACAACCAATAAATCACTATTAAAAACTAAAACTAAAAACTATGAATTACAAAAACAAAAAAGAAACATTACTGGTATTATTTATCACATTAATATTCATGTCAATATCTGTATTCACATACGGACAAACAACAATCAATCCAGATACGGTTTGTATGGGTGCAACTAACGAACAATATTTTGTAACAAATGTACCAGGAAATACATACAATTGGACATCAACAAATGGTGTTGTAACAGGGAACCCAGCAAATTCAATTACCGTGGATTATTCGGGAGTTGCTTCTGGTCTCTACCCAAATCTATTACAAGTTATTGAGTCTAACCCATCAGGGTGTCCTGGAGCTCCAATATTGATTGATGTTTTTATATTAAACTTACAATTCCCACAACTAGGACCATTTTGTGCTGGTGACCCAACAACAAATTTTGGTGGGACACCCTTAACTGGTGTATATACTGACGCAGTTGGTAACGTTATAACGTCGTTTAATCCAGTAACCTATGGTGTTGGTAACCATACGATAACGTATACGTTAGGTGGTTGTTCAACAGATATGACAATTGTGGTTAATACAGGACCAGTAACAGGACCAATACAACATTGGTAATATGAAATGGTTATTACTCACCTTATTACCGTTACAACTATTCTCACAACAAGTCATAGATGATTGTATTGTGGATGTACCCATAATGTATTCTGTGGGGTATGACGTTGATAAGACCTATACCTGGGATGTAAGTGACGGTGTGATCATAAATGAGACTGACAATCAAATAACGGTACAATGGCCAGACTCTTTAGGTACGTACGTGATAACGGTATCAACAATCAGACACGGTTGTTATGGAGATACCTCAACATATACGGTTACCGTTGAAGATTGTCCAAGGATTGACCTATTCTTCCCAAACGCTTTCACACCGAACATGGATAACCATAATTCATACTACACCATTTATGGTAGTGATGTGGGTGATATAAGTTATATGGTAATCTTTGATAGATGGGGTGATAAGATATTTGAAACGAATGGGAACGGAAGGTGGGATGGTACCTATGAAGGTGAGAAATGTCAGATTGGTGTCTATGTTGTTAATATAATGTATAGGGATATAAGATTCATAAGGGAGATACATTTAATTAGGTAAACATTTATCCGTGGAGAATATTTTCCAATTAAGGTGATATTGAGTAAACATCAAAAAACGTCTTAATTGATGTATGATGAGGAAAGTGACATCAAAAGAATATCTAAATACATAAAAATTTATTTCAGTTAGACATACTTTTAGACATACTTTAGACATTATCCCCTTAAAACCAGATATTCTCAATTACCTGTCAAGTAAACCGTACACAATATTTGACATTTAATAACCCAACTACCAAATAATATTATATTTTGACACTTGACGACATAAGTGTCAATTTGTAACAGAATAGGGGCTGTTCTGGTAAAAATTTGTATCATAATCAGGGTAACTACTTAAAAGTGTCACCAACCACCAAAAAGAAAGTGGATTAGTGGTTTAATTAATGTATTTTCACTATCTTTGTTTAATGGAAGAAAATTATAAACACTTACAAGACCTGGTAGACGAATTAAAATCCACCAACGCAACAAACGAGAAGATTGAAGTACTTAAACAATATGAGGATGATGAATATGTCTGTGGTATCTTAGAATCGGTATACTCACCATTCAAACAATTCCACGTAACCAGTAAGACCTGTAAAAAGAATAAGACATTGGTGAACGAATCTTATTTGGGTAGTCTCGAAATGTTATTATATAATCTAAGTAATAGAGTTTGGACTGGTCACAAGGCAATCTCATACATCAACGGATTAGTATCCAACTTCCCACAATACGAAGAATTAATCTACACAATCATAGATAAAAATCTCAAGACAAGAACAGGAGCTGATTTGATTAACAAGGCAATACCAGGGTGTGTTCCAACATTCAAGGTAGCGTTAGCTAATTCATATGACAAACAAAAAGGTAAGGTGTGTTTCAACACACAATCTTGGTTTGCTTCACATAAGTTGGATGGTGTTAGGTGTCTAGCAGTAATTGATGAGAACGGAAAGTGTAACTTCTTCTCAAGAACTGGAAAGGTATTCGATACATTAGACGTGTTACGAGAAGAAGTGGAGAGCTTTGGTATTATCGATACTGTATTGGATGGTGAGGTGTGTTTGGCAACAGAAGACGGTTCAGATGATTTTCAGGGTCTAATGAAAGAGGTTAAGAAGAAGGACCACACAATCAAAAATCCAAGATTCAAAGTGTTCGACATGGTAAGTAAAGTGGAGTTCGATACACAGAAAAGTGATAGGGTATTACACGATAGAATACAACTAGCCTCAACTATGGTAGAACAATCTAATGTTGAGTGTGTTAGTGTGTTAACACAACATAGGGTTGAGTCAGAAGACCACTTCCAAGAACTTGTTAAAATAGCAACAAAAAATAATTGGGAAGGGTTAATATTAAGAAAGGATGTTGGGTATAAAGGTAAAAGAAGTAATGACCTTTTGAAGGTTAAGAAATTCTTCGATGATGAGTATGTTGTTAGATCAATCGAAACAGCAACACACAGAATTATTGTTGATGGTCTTGAGGTTGAAGAAGAAATGTTGGCATCAGTTATTATTGAACATAAAGGTTGTGAGGTTGGAGTTGGTTCAGGGTTTGACCAGGACGAGAGAAGAAAATACTTCAAAAACCCAGAACTAATAATAGGTAAGACAATAACCGTACAGTACTTTGAGCAGACAACCAATCAAGACGGATGTTACTCACTCAGATTCCCAGTGGTTAAACACATATACGAGAACGGAAGGAACGTTTAATTAGGTAGACATATATTTATAATAAAGTATAAATTATGAAATTTGATTGGATTAACTCTTTCGGGAGTGGAAACAAAAAAGAAAAGTACAGTCTAACACTCAGACTTGGAACGTTCACAGTATTGGAGGTTAAAGTATCATCAAAAGGAATTAGATTAATGGTTATTAATTTAGGTTTAGAAATTAACTGGTAATGGCTAAGAATTTAGAGAAGTATGTTTATCGAGCGAAACTAGTAAGGGTCGTTGACGGTGATACCGTAGATGCTATGATTGACTTAGGTATGGATGTTTGGGTTAAGAAAAGAATCCGATATATGGGTATCGATACTTGGGAAAGTAGAACCAGAGATTTGGAAGAAAAGAAATTAGGTCTAGCAGCTAAGGAACGTAATAAAGACCTATTGGAAAATGTCTCAGCTAAGTCCGGTTACTTTAGACTTAAGTCTTATGGTGTGGGTAAATACGGTAGAGTTCTTGGTGAATTATTCATCATGGATGAGAACGGTACACAATTCAATATCAATGAAACTTTAATAACTGAAGGGCATGCGTATGAATATTTTGGTGGTAAGAAACAAATACTAACCGAAGTAAAGAAAAAAGAGGATTAGGTTAAATCTTTCCTAACGAACACAACTAAACCACCTTTAATGTTAAACATGTTTGGTGCTATGTATGTGGACTCCTTCGGATAGTCTTTTTTAAGGTCATTATGTGAATCATATATCTTTGGTTCATACAAGGATAGATTGAAGTCTTTAACATGACCATCCATTGTCCATACACCACTACCAAAAGACCTCCAACTAAATAATAATTCAGGCATTTGTTCCAACTCTGGTGGGTTGGTGATTAACAGTTTCATTAACTTCATTATCTGGGGTTTATCGTTTAGGTGATCAACCCGATCATTACCGACTAATTTATCCCTTGAGTCATATATCGCATATTTACCATTCCATCTCATATGTATTGCTGTTTTATACATTTCATGTGACGTGGGTAAGTTTTTATGTAGTAAGTAGAATAACATCCCTTGTCTTGAGTAATTCTCCCAGTTTGTGTCGTCGTCTTTTGATGATGTACACCATTTTGTACCGGCCCCATAATAACAAGAGGCTTCATGGGTTAATGGTCGGACTAATTTAACCACATCGTCTTCATATATTGTTTCAGAGTCCGACACGTCCTTAATGTTACGACTTCTTTCTCTTACGGTATCATCTAATGTTGAGTCTAGTGAGAACACACCGTCATATTGATATAGGTCTTTAATTTTTAGGAATTGTTGTAGTTTAACGAATTTTTCCATTACCTTCTCAAGTGAGTGGAAGAACATATCTTTATCTACGCCTGTATTGTATACGTACTCATTGATTTGACTGGATATCCACTGCAAGTACTTATGGTTTAAGTTTATGTTACTACTAATATCTATTATTCGATACCAGTCCACATCTTCTATCTCTGGGTATTTAACCCTAACATCGTCTATCCTACCCTCAATTAATAATCCCATATAATATAAATATATAGCTATTTTTATTTGGATAATTCAACTAGATTACTTATCTTTGTAGTATGAAAGGACCACATAAAATATTAGGAAGTTTGGATTACTCACACCCAGAGATGGTGGAATCAATTGGGGGGTTGTTGGGTGTTGGTAAAGAACTTGTATTAACTAATGATGGTAACAATCTTAGACCAAAAGGGACCTTTCGAATCACTTCTTTGCGTATCACTTCGTGGGGTTCTATTCACATTAACTTAAGGATGGTTGGTGATGGTTATTACAGACATAGTACTTTGAGGGAATACCTTAATCGTAAGGTATCGGGAACGTATAACTTAAAGAAACAAAGAATTAGATTCAAACATGCCTACTTAGTGGATATGGTTAATGAGACATCAGAGATGTTTGGTATCTCACAATATTCAATATTCATTAATAGATTATATTTTTAATTACTATTGGAAGTATGGTATAATTTTATTATTATTAAAATAAAATAAAATAAGAATATGGAGAATAGAAAATTGGTACACACGAAACATTACGAAAGGAGTACCATTGAGGTATATGTTAACAATAATAGGACAATGGTGACACAGGTTAAGTGTCAACGAGGGGATAAATGTAACACCTACGAGTATACATTTGAAGAATACATTGGATATAAGTATGAGGGGTATAAGATGGTTAAGAAGGTAATGGTGAAGACAAATTACATTATTGATATCGATGGGACAATCTGTGATGATATCCCAAATGAGGAACCTCAGATGATGTCAACAGCGAGACCACACCAAAACGCAATTGAGACAATTAATGGGTGGTATGATGACGGACATAACATAACATTCCTAACTTCCAGGACTGACGAACATAGAGAAGTTACCGAGAAGTGGATGAAAGATAATGGGGTTAACCATCATGGGATTATGTTTAATAAACCTAGGATTAATAATACTATTACAGAGTATCACTATATTGATAACCATAAGATTAGAGCGACAAGATACCACGAAGGGGATTCAAAATGGGGTGATATGGTAACTAAGAAGAGTAATGTAAAAGTATTCGGGGTGTAATGGTATTGGAGTTGTTACATATGGACGGTGATACCGCTTTCTTCACCGATGGTGAGGAATATTACGGATTCAATTATAATGATATAGACAAGGGTTATTATAGGGAGTATTCTGAAGTTAAACCATCCTCTGTTGAGAAAGATGAGGACGGGGGTTTGTCTTTTTATTATGATGACGATAGTTGGGAAGTGGATGAGGAAATAATAGAGAAGTACGTTAAGGACTATATGAGATACAAACCTACGGTATCACTTTCTGGTGATGACGTTAATTATGGTGATGGGCGAGTGTTTTATATTCATGAGGGTGATAATGGTTGGTATGAAAGTTTAATGGAGGTGATACGATGTTAATGAAGATACGGAATGAGAATGAGGATAAGTGGGTTGTATTTGACCTAGACGGCACTCTAGCGGATATCAGCCAAAGGAGAGGACTATCCGACTTAGGGAGTGGTAAAATAGATTGGGACTCATTCTTTGAACCAAGTAATATCGATCTAGACACTCCGAAGGGTGATGTGATTCATATGTTACGATTATTGTGGAGTACTGGACATAACATTGCAATTTTAAGTGGTAGGTCAATGAGTGCCGAGGAACAAACTAAGGAGTGGTTAAGAAGGTATGAGGTACCTTATCACTTACTAAGGATGAGACCGACAACTAAAACCTTTATGTATATGCCAGATGATAAATTAAAACGATTATGGTTAGAGGAGTTGTGGCCGGGTGATAATAAAAAAAATATCATATGTGTCTTTGATGATAGAGATAGAGTGGTTAAGATGTGGAGGGAGATGGGACTAACCTGTTTCCAGGTAGAAGAAGGGAATTTTTAATAAAAAAAAAGAATATGGAATACAATATTGTAAAAATAATGACAGACTCCAGGGGGAAACAAATCCATGTGTTATTAACAGATGGGTTGAGTCAAATATGGACAATTAGTGGGGAGTCGAAGGCAAAGGAAATGATAATAATAATGGAGGGTAACTCAGATAGTGGTTGGAAATATGAGTTAAGGTTGTCTCCGGATAATAAACGATAGTTTGGGGCGGTAAGACAATACTAATGTAGACTATCTAGTATTATGGTTGGATACTGTGTACGTTTATGGTAGTGGTTATGGTGTTAAATCCGGATATATTTAATTTATTCTGTAGATGTAATACCACTCTTCTTGATAAACTACCTCATTCTCATTACCGTCATAACCAGATAGTCCATTCCCTCTACCATCTGAATTTATGACATCATCAATAAAGTCGTCCTTGTCGATAAAATCTGTAATTCTGTCCTGCATACCGTAATCTTGTAGGAATGATATTGGGTCCTGTTCAACTTCACTCATTTTACTCGTAACAGCGGACTCAATAGATTCTTCTAACCACTCATAACTATCTTCATCCTCCTTGACATCTTCAATAGTACCTTCCAGTTCTTCAATATCGTTGTTTAACATCTCAATATCACCTTCATCTTCGGATTCCTCAATCTCCCCTCTTAAATTAGTTATTAGGTCGTTACCTCTAGCAATTTTACCTTCAGCTTCACTAGTTAACTCTCTATCTTCGTCCTCATCCAAGTAAGATTCTGGTGACTCGTTAACATCATCCCTAAACCAATCTTCAGAATAGTTGGCTACTTCTTGACCATCTATATGTGAATGTACAAATGATTCGTTAAACCCTTCATAACCTATATCATCTAATAAAGAACTTAGTTGTTCTCTGGCTGCAGAATCAGCTTGGTCATCCGTACCAATAAGGTATTCAGCCCCTTCATACTCAAAACCAGTTAAACCATAATTGTCATAATTTAATGGATAAATGTCGTAAACGCTTTCTGCGTTATCTAACTCCTCTTCTAAATTACTTATATCTTCCCCATATTCTTGTGCTTTTTCCCCATTAGGGTCCTCAATAACTTCTGGGTCATTCTCCATTTCAGACCTCATAGTTTCTATTTGACCTATTACCGTATCTTTTGTGTCTCCTTCCCACTCACCCTCATCTATTAACCACTCTCTCAAGGCATTAGCTAACGTACCTTCATTATCAGTATCTTCTGGGTTCCACGAGTCGGCCATTCTTCTGTGTCTAGATTCTCTTTGCATATCTAACCTTCTTAACCTTTCTCTTTCCACCCTTTCTTCTTGGTCGGTAAGTCTTTTAGCTAAAAGTTCCTTCTCTTGTTCAATCCTCTCTTTATATTTGGAGGTAAAATTATTTCTAATTTGTTCCAACATTTTTTTGTTCTGTAGTATGTGTAAAATATCTGTTGTTTGAGTTATCATATTATCTTTAACATCCCAGAATTCTTCCTTTAATCCAGATATTTTTTTGTTAAGAGCTACCTTATAGTACGGACTATTGGTTGATAGTGTCTTGTCTATAATATAATATAATTCCCCACCCTTCTTATATGTTGAGAAGTGTGAGCTAGTATCTTTGGATGCTACACACCATTTTGTTCCTGATCCATAATGACATGATGCTGCGTGTGTTTTTGGTACGACCACAACAAATCTATTATCTTCATATATTTTTTCTACATCATCAGTTATGTCTACTGTTCGTCTTGATGTTTCCCCAACTTTTTTAAGAGCGTCAAATAATTGGTCAATATCTTTATATTGATTTATATCTTTTATCTCAAGTCTTTGGGATTGATTATCGAATTTGGATACTGCTAGTAGGATTTCTTTTAGGTTGTGTTCAATACCACCCACAACTCTTCCCCCCGTCTCCAATCTTCCGGTTATCCATTCTAGGTATTTGTGATTAGGATTTATCTCTGCACTACCTGGTACTATTTCATACCTGTAGACATCAGTGAGAAAGGTGGAGGTACTGTCCGTAAAATATTTTTTATAAACATCTTCTACCCTACCTTCGGTTATAATACCTTTGTTAAAGTTTGTAATACTTTTGAATGTGTTTAGAATATCCTCATTGATTGGTTTCTCTGTTTTATACTCTCCTCCAATAAACTCTACAAGCTCTGGATTGTTTAACACTTCTTTAACTTTAGGTAGGTATATGTGCATTAGGAATCTTTTCAAATTTCCTTCAACGTTACTAATACCGTTTTGATAGTTTTCTGGTGGGTCTTTATCTAGGTAGGTTTCTGGGGTTAGTCTTGGGTCTGTTAACTGATGATGTGGAATATGCATATCTATTTCCATTTCATTACCGTCTACCACTTTATAATCAGCATAAATTTCAAGTCCCCAATCTTCTATGTCAGGAGAAAATGGTGTAGCGTAAACAACTACCCTTGGGTCAGGTCCAGTCCATTCCCATTGTCCTTGTAAAAAATCTAAATCCCAAACACCACTCTCAGTTTTTAATTGAATCCCTCCGGTATTTTGTACATATGATTTTAGTTTATCTCTAAACTCATCGTAAGTGAATTTTCCTTCATCTAGTTCTGGTTCTGGTTTATTTCCATGGTCTTCTTCTAACGACTTAATTAACCCAATCGGCAAAAGAGACCTAATCGCTTCTTCTGTCTCTTGTCTTAATTCGTTGTCTGCTCTATCATACCATTCTTCTTCACCACTCCACTTTTTATGTAGAGCTATCTTAAAGAAATCTCCAACATCTTTTGATTTATCAATTATGTAGTATAATTTTCCCGTCTTACTATAACTTTCAAAATGTTGTGGAGCATCTTTGGAGGCTGTACACCATTTAGTTGTTGACCCATAATAACAAGAACCTTCGTAGGTATTTGGTCTTACTAATAACCACCTATCATCTTCATATAATTTATCCACACCAGACTTTTTAATCTTCTTAAGTTCTCTCTTTGATATTATATCCTCAACCAACTCCATAAGATATTCGAAGTTAGGTGGGTCCATACTAATATAAGAATTAATATCCTTTGGGTTGTTTAAGATTTTATCTGATATCTCAGTGTATAACCCTTGTTCATCTCTAATGGTTTGTAGGTTTTCCTTTGTGAGTTTTGGTAGGTTGTCCGAAAATTTCTTAACATTATTAACTATTTTCCCTAAATGATATGAGTTATCACTCATATCAAAATCATCAACCCAAGATTGTACCATGAATTGTAAATATTTCGGTGAACCTCCGATAGTCATTGAGTTTGTATAGAAGTCATCTATTACAATTTCATTGTCTGGAAACTTGGATATGAAATCCTGTAGAACACCTTCGGTTATAATACCTTTGTTAAGGTTTGTAATACTTTTGAATGTGTTTAGAATACCCTCATTGATTGGTTTTCTTTCCCACGGTAGTGTTCCGTGTTGGGGGTCCCTAATCAATATTGAACTAATTTCACTATTGGTTATTCCCATCATATCGAATAATTCAGTTTGTATAGAATATGTCCAATGAGGTAGGTTTTCCGATAAGTCTTTAACTATTTCTTTCCTTTCCTGTTTGTTACTTAAGTTACGTCCATTGAAGAAATGGTGGTTAGCCATTCCATCGGGTTCGTGTTCAACATAAAGAATATCATATATCAACGTAAACGTATCTTCCGGATTATCCATAAGGTTATTAAGATCTAAATTAGGTAAGTCTTCCAAAAGAGTAGGGTTGACCAACTTAAATAGGATGTTCTCTTCCATAAACCTAATTGGTAGTTCCATACCATCTAGATGTTTTAATAGTAGTTCTTTATTTGACTCGGCGTTAAGTTGTTCAGATAAATCTTTTTTTGGGGAATCGCTCATCACCCAAGTGTAGGTGTCGTACATTAGACGAGTGAGGTGGTCCATTATTCTAAACCCCTGGTCTCTGTATTGGATAAACGAATCTAAATTTTCCGGTAACACCAAGAGATATTCCAAATCAGAAGGATGTGTGTCGTCAATCCGAACAACAACATAATCGATTAACATGTCTGGTACCCCGTATTGGGTTAATCTACTTGGGATACCCACAATTGTGATAACGTCCCCAAGTTCCAACTCTGGGTTAGTCACCATTCGACTATCCCTAATCTCTTCTTCGTGTTCTATTTGTAAATCTTTGATAGACCACTCGAAAAGATATTTAGAAGCGATGTGCTTATCTATTATAAAGTGATTAGAAAGTTGATGTTCAATTCTATGTTGGGTGGTGTCGTTAAGTAAATCTCCTTGAGTTGTGTATATGTTCTCATCTAACACCGTCAATCTCCTTTCCAGGAAGTTATTAATCTGTTCCTCCATTGTATTTGGTTTTGGTGTTAATCTTTGTAATTTGAAACCTGGACTACTAAGTAGAGATTCGACAGGAGCGCCATCCTGTTTAACCGACATAACATAGTTATATATTTCTTTATAGTCCTTTTCTAATCCATTGAAGTCACCCATACATTTCCCTTCACAGTTTGGGTCAATACCATTTTCACCACAATAACACATAAACTCCTCCATAATGTCAGCAAGTTTGTCGAATACTAATGTGGCACTAATCCAATCTAAGGTATAGTTGGTGTCTTGGAGGAGTAGTTCACCGATACGGTAATCGTTACCTTGTTCAGGTCCTAAGGTGTCAAACCCCCACGTAAATGAATTTAAGTGGTCGAAAGGTAAAAAACCAATCCCAGCACCATCAGAGATAATCGGTTCCATTTTCATAATACACCCGTCAAAGTACGAACTAGGTTTTAAGAATGTCTCGGCATATGTTGATGGGTGATATGTCTGATATAAACAACTGTATATATCTCTCTTTTCTTTTACCCAGATGTCGTCTCTAAACATCTCCAATCTTTTCACTAATTGTTTATCCATTATTAATAAATATCGTTGGGGAATGGTTTATCTAGGTGACCTATGATTAGTTTTTGGTCTTATTGTCTTTCTATTTGTGTTGGTCTTAACCCTAATTGTTGTATTACTTCTATTAGTGTTGGTACGAATTGTATTCGTTTTAATATTTGGACGGTAAATTGTGTTAGTTTTTACCCTCGTAGTTCTAATTGGGGCGGTCTTTACCCTCGTTGTGTTCGTCTTAATTGTTGGTCTATAAGTGTTCGTTTTAACGGTCACCCCGTTGGAGTTTACGTGATTAACATTGTAACTACCACCACTCCTATTGTTATGTCGTTTTGTCCTGTGTGGTCTATTAATGTACCCTCTGTGTCCTATATAACAAGTTACGTGTGTGTGACTTGTATAATGATGTGGTGGTTGGTATTGGTAATAATAGTGCCATGGATACATGTGTTGATACCCATAGTAATAATAATACCCATTAGAATAGCCCCAATATATGTTTGACCCATAATAATACATCCCCATTGATGGGGCGTAATTTATAGACCAGTAGTCTGGTGTTCTATCGTAATCATCGTAGTAAGATGAGGATGTTGTTTGATACGTTCCGTCATAGACGATACACCCGGTAAAGAATAAAGACATAACACCAATAAGGATTAATGACCATATTGTTTTCTCTAAATTATAGTCTTTGTTCATAGTCCGCGTTTTCTTTTTTAGCTAATTTTTTACCCTCGATTAAAGCCTTACCTAATCCCTCTACGGACTTTGACTTAATAGGTCTCGCATTTTTGAAAAGTGTTAAGAGGTACATCCCCTCCCTCCCATCTTGTGGTAACTTAGTTAATATTACTTTCATCTTACTCATATTACATAAATATCCACATTCTTTTGTAAAAAATAAAGGGAGAGTAAACCCCCCCCTTTATTATAGTATCTAACATTTTATTCTTTGTAGAAAATAAACTGTTGGTTTTAATAACTTACTTAGAATCTGTAAGATAATCCTAGATTAAAGGCTCCGCCTCTTTCTCCATTCTCATCCTCCGATAAATTCATAGTGTAGTTAGGTTCAACACTCAAACCTTTCCAAACAGATAACGAATACCCCAAACCTAAGTTTAAGTTGTCCATCATTTCTTCTGTTGGTGCTTGTAAAGAAACATAGATATTTTTACCATAATTATATCTCGCGATTAAATCATAGTTATCTCCATTCATTTTCACACCTACAGAATAATCATCGTTAATTGAGTATAATACTCCGACGTTGTTTGTAAAATTTGAAATACTCATAGTATCATTTGACTCATACGTTGTTACTACATTGATATCTTGTGCAGATACAAATGTCGTAGCAAGTGCCATAGACACAATTGTGATTAATTGTTTCATCTTACTTATCCTTTTTAGCGAATAGATTCCAAAGGATTAAAAGAGCAACTAAGCCCACAAATCCCCCATCACCTAACATTGTTATTAATTCCATTACATTCTTAATTACGTCGACCCCAAAAACACCAACACCAAATAACACCTCAGCAATAATACTAAGCGAAACTAGTGATAACATTAATCCAGTTAACCCCCCTAAGAACTCTCCTACTTTTGAAAAAATAGTATTCATAATTTAATTGTTTTAATTTCTGTATTTTAATTTTTACAGAATTTTTCGATACCTTTCCGGTTCAGTATCGTCATTATTCCTCTTACATTTGTAAGGGATTTCATTCTCGAACTAATAATATCTACTTCCACTTTTACAGATTTCAAGTGAAAAACGAGTAATTATTGTTTTTACACCATGAAAACGACGATTGTTTTCTGTGGAACAAACCATAACCCCTTTTAACACTTACGATAAGTAAGGTTAGTATCTTTACTGGGTTCGGAATTTTTACTATATTTAACCAATAAAACATAAATTATTAGACGATGAGTAAAAAAGACCTTAAAAAACGAGTATCAAAATACGACATAAACATATATAAAATGTTAAAACTAATAGACCCAACTAAGACAGGTAAGTACATGTCGTTAATAATTAAGTCCTTTGAAAGTTCTCATAAGGTGGAGGGGTTTGCTCTTTATGAACCATATTACGTCGGTGGTAATATGGATGACATCAGGAGAAAATGTAATAATGAGTTGGAGGATCGAGTCATCGAGTATATTATTGATGTCATAGGTATTGATAAGATAACAACAATCAACGAATTTGATAAACTACTTAATAAGGGTAAGATGCGTGAGAATGATATTCAGAAATATAATAGCATTGATGAGTTAGGGGTTTCTATTAGTGAGTATGAAGAAAGTAGGGAGGGGAATAATATTCATGAGTATCATACAATATATGGTGACGACCGATGGTTAATTATTAAACCATATAGTTATTACACATCTAAAAGGTATGGAGCCTCAACTAAGTGGTGTACCTCATCAAGGGAAACGATTAGACATTTTGTCGAGTATTCCCGTGACGGTATTTTAATTTACATCATAGATAAAAATACTAATAGTAAGTGGGCGACCCATTGGAACATTAGTAATGAGATGGTAAAGAGGGATTTGACCTGGTGGGATGTCGCGGACGAAAGAGTCGACTCAATGCAAGTAGAGATACCTTTTGGGATAATGAACATGGTTAAAGACCATCTATGGTCTGAAACAAAACCAAACATGGAGTACTTCAGTAAGGAAAGTATCCAGAACCTTAGGGAGTTAAAAGAAAAGGAGTCATCATCTATCAGTTTTGGGATTACTAGAAGTGATGAGACTAATAGGAAGGAACAACTAACCAATTCAACAGTACTATCACCTCCTTTAGTGTCGTTAACTCCGTGGATGGAGAACCTGGAAATAACTACGACATCCACTTCTTTTGTGGGGGATATTCCAGAATATCAGACTAATAGTACTGATGAGATGGTAGCAATAACTATGGGGTATATTGAAACAATAAAGAAGATGGAAGATATAGATAGTTAACACTATGAAATGTCGGTAAAAGAGTTTATGTTTATCACAGTTAATAACAAGACAAATAAAAATAAAAACTATGTCAGAAGAAACAACACAAGTTGAACACAATCAAGGAAGGCCAGAGGTAATAACTAGAGATGTAAACGTAACAGGTATTGAGGACCTTAACAAATTATTAGAGAGTATGGAGTCTATTGATGTTGATCAATCTAAGAATCAAGATAAGATGTACGCACTTAATGTTACTTATAATGGAAAACCATCAAACCCATATTTTACGTTATGTAAACTCATGCAAGAATTGGTTGAAAAGATTGATAAGTAATTATGGATATTAAAACAAAGTATGGTATTGGTGATGTTGTTTATGTATACACAGATAATGTTTTGAAGGAAGTTAAGGTGAATGGTATCTATGCTAATACATATAGAACATACCCAGCTAAAGGTGGTAGTGTAATTAAGACGGTTATTGGTTACAAACTTTCTGGTGTTGATGGGTCCATCGGTGAAGAGTTTGTACATGGGTCAATTAAAGAAGCTAAGGAAAAAGTTGTGATTGTGTTAGAAGGGGTACCAACAATCCCTAAATAATATTTGGTGGTTATTGTTATTTTAACTATCTTTGTAATATGAATAGATTAAAAAAACTTATAAAGGAGTCGTTAGATGAGAGATTAACTACGTCATTTGAGGTTACAAATGGGATGATGCAAAGAGGGGTTGGTGACATTGTTGAGGTTAAAGTCAGTAATATCTTATTAGGGTTGGAAGACCCAACGATAAGGGAATCATACGAAGCGAAGAGTAAGAGATCAATTGAGGATGTTGGTTTAATTACGAATGACTATGACGATGTTAAGATTGACATTAAGACCCACAACATAAAGTCAGAGTTATCAATGCCAAACCTCATCTCCATCTCAAGAGTGAAGAAGTTCTACGAGAAAGACAACCACCTATTATTATATGTGTTTGTTGATTACGTTAAGGACGGTAACCAAGTTAATATTACTAACATTGAGGTTAGGTGTATTGAAGAGATTGATTGGGATAGTTTAACGATAGGTAATCTTGGTAAGGGCCAACTACAAATCACTAAGATGAGTGATGTTAAATTCGTCGAAGATGTAGACAGAGGGGTGTGGTTAGATAAATTATCTGAGAAGGTGATTAAATATTACCAATTATTAATAACAAAGATTGAAACTAAATGGATAAAGGAATGGGAGTAGAGGGTGAAGAAGAAAACAAATGGTCTGAGAAAGTTGTTGAGGAGACAAAAGACCCAACAAAGGAATATCACGAACCATCACCAGCCGATTCTATGAGGTCGAAATACTCAGCTCAAAACCCGTACGGAGAGGAATTATTCTCAAAGGAAGATTATATGGTTAAAGATCCGATTGACGTACCCCCAATTACAGAGGAGGTGGAACAAACGGAGAATGAGTATGTTAAGGTTAAATTATCTTGGATCGAGGGTCTTAAGGATTTTGATACCTGGTCAAGGTGGAGGTTGACTAATACGGAGTATAAGAGATGAGGGGATATGTAGATAAAGTATTGGTGTTCATCATGGTGGTGATGACCATCGTCTTTGGGTTTCTGTGGGTCCTGTGGTTAACGATAGGTAGTGTGGTAATACTTTCTCCGATAGTAATATCTGTTTGGTTGTCTTTCGTTTATGAACAATGGTTCGGAAAAAATAGTCATTAACCCTGTTGAAATGATGGGTTTTTGGTGTGTTAATAAATAAAGAGTGGAAAATACTGAGGATAAGTGTTAATATCTGGAATAATATGTGTGATAGTGTTCTTATGGGATTTGGTCACATCATCCAAAACAAATAGACCCAATAAAGATGACAAAAATAGGGAAGAATAACTTGGACACGTGGGAGTTAATAACGTACGTCCTTTTAATGATAACAATAACAATAATTTTACCATATTTTTTGGGTTAGTGAACGGATTTGGTAGTAAAATAACATATCATGGACGATAGAGAGATAGATACCCTTTTAGAAATGGGTTGGTGGATTCAGGTTTCACCAGTACAACTGTTACATAGTAAGGGGTGGACGTGTGGGATATACAAACAATTTAAGAAATCTGGTAATTGGGTTACTGAGTATGTTAAGTCATTCGACACCCCACACGAGTGTTATAAATGGGCAGAAAAAAAGATTAGGGATGTGGTGTGAGATTGAGAAAATTTTACTATCTTTGTGTTAGAATTAGAGAGAAATATTATTAACCACCAAAAAATTAAGAAAATGGCGAAAAAGACAAAATTAGGATCAAAGAATCCAAAGTACTCAACGGGAACGAATAGTGAAGAGAAGGTAATTAAAAAGAAAGTACATATGTGCGATGCTGTAGTAAGAGACTCGTCCGGTAACATCAAGAGTGGTGTGACTTGTCCGGTACACGCTGTGTGGTATGAAAACGACCAAATAAAAATTAAGGCAACTGAGAAGTGGTGGAAGTTAGAGAATACCCAACTTAACTAATTTGGGGATAGGTGGGTGAGATTATATCAAACCCACCTTTTTTATTAATAAAAAAAAATAACACGATGGGACAATATGATTTAATCTGGGGGATCAGGGAGGAGATTACTAGGTTGGGGTTAGAGAAGGAATTCGATAAAGAGTTATTGGAGACACAATTAAATGAAAGACCAACAGAGGTACAGGAAAGATGGTCTAAGGTTAGGGATGAGGTTGTTGGTCGTTATATCTTTCTACCAACCGACAACGGTCATGGGGTTATGAAAGTTAAAAAGGAAAAGAAGTGAATATCATTAATAAAATATCCGAGATAAACCCTAAAGCTAAAATTGTTGATGGTTTTGACGACGCAATTATTGGGATATGTTCTAGATTTGGTTCTGAGGACGTAATTGCTTATGATTATAATAAGTGTATCGAAATTCTCATGATGGACATGAGTTTAGAAGAATCGCTAGAGTATATGGAATATAATGTTGTGGGTTCTTACGTAGGTGAAGGAACCCCAGTATACATAAGAAAATAGAAAAGAAATGAATATAAAGAAAGAATTTGAAGTGTACGCTAATAGTAAGTTCGGAATAGGGACTCAAGAAATGTACGAAATTAAAAACTCAATGACCCCAATGGTTATTGAGGAAAGGGAGATGAGAGCGGTATCTATGTCAGTCTTCGATAGACTAATGATGGAGAGAGTCATTTGGTGTGCTGGGCCAGTTGACGATAGGATGTCAACAATAGTCCAAGCGCAACTTATGTTTCTAGATTCAATTGGTACTGGTGATATTACAATACACATTGATACCCCAGGAGGGTCGGTTAAATCTGGGTTGGGTATTGTTGACGTAATGGATTATGTTAAATGTGACATTAAGACAATTAATACTGGGATGGCCGCCTCAATGGGGTCAGTCTTATTAGGCGCTGGGACCAAAGGAAAGAGGAGTTCTCTACGATTTAGTAAAACAATGATTCACCAAGTATCACATGGGAGTTCAGGTAACGTACAAGAAACGAGGATTAATCAACTAGAAGCTGAGAAGATAAACTACGTACTATTCAAACTATTGGCAAAATATAGTGGAAATACGTTCAATAAAGTACTAAGTAGTGCGTCACAAGATAATTGGATGAACTCTTCACAGTGTTTAGAATTTGGGTTAATCGACGAAATAATTGAAACTAAGGATGGTTCATCTATAGATGATTACCTTGGTGGGTTTGATAAATATTATCAGAAACAAATATTAGGTAAATAAAAAACAAATAGAAAATGAAAGGTAAAATAGTAACAGACAAGGGAACTATGATAGTTGAGTTCTTTGAGAAAGACACACCAAATACGGTGAATAACTTTGTTAAATTAGCAAAGGATGGGTTCTATAATGACTTAAACTTCCACAGGGTAATTCCAGGGTTCGTAGCCCAAGGTGGTTGTCCAAATGGTAGAGGAGATGGTGGTCCAGGATATAAGATTGACTGTGAGTTAGACGGTGAGAATCAATTCCACGATAAGGGTGTGTTGTCTATGGCACATGCTGGTAGGAACACTGGAGGGTCTCAGTTCTTCTTAGTACATGATAGGGGCGCTACATCACACTTGGATAGAAATCATACTTGCTTTGGTAAGGTGGTTGAGGGGTTGGACATTATTACTGAGATTAAAGAAGGTGATAAGTTTTCAGTTGAGATCGAGGATTAAAAGAAGGGTAGTTTAATTTGGCAGTGTTGATATTATTCATATCTTTGTAAAAGAATCAATAACCCTTAAAATATATAATTATGACAGTAGAAGATATTACCAACGAACTAGAGAATTTAACTTATGACGAGTTAGTGGGATTAAATAATACGATAATCACAATGGCTAGGATTAGACGTAACATGAAATCAGTTACTAAAGTTGGTTTATTTATGGTAGGTGACCGTGTAACATACACAGGTAAGAAAGGTAGTGAGTGTGGAACAATTACGAAGGTTAACAGGGTTAGATGTATAGTAGACCTAGATAACAGAGGCGAATTCTCAATTCCAATGTCAGGGTTAGAAAAGGTAAATTAAAATGAGAGAGGAAAATAGGATGTTAGAAAGAATGTTAAGAGTGGGTTGGTGGGAGGTAATACCTCACCTAAGCATCTCAGAAAAGATAAAAAACATGATAATTAATGATGGGTTTGATGAAAACACCTCCGTTGGTATGTTTGGGATAGATACTGGTGAGGTATACGAAATTAGGGTTAGGTTAGCTCTATCGATTGACTATAACAAAATTAAGGGGTACTCAATTGAGTATGACACACATAGTAATTATGCGATAGCCTTATGATGGATAAGTATAAGTGCGATGTTTGTGACGTGGAAATGGATATCTTTGAGGTTGGTTATCTTGGTACCCCACTAGAGAACAAAAGTAATAGGTGTGATGAACACATGAAGATGGATTGTTTCTGTCATAAGTGCTACACTGATAAGATGAATAAATTAGGTAAGAACCCAAATGATTTGAGTTACAATGAAAGAAACTAAAATAATTAATTTCTTCTCTGGTCCAGGAGCTGGTAAATCCACACAAGCGGCTGGGTTGTTCTCACTAATGAAGAAAAACGGTATGGATGTTGAGTTGACCTACGAATTCCCTAAGATAATAACTTGGGAGGGTAATATGTCAGCGATTAAGGACCAGTTCTATATTACCGCTAATCAACACAGGAATATTAGTAGGTTGTTCGGTAAGGTTGATTATATAATAGTCGATAGTCCTATTTTATTTGGTTTGGTATATAAAGACCTATATGGTGGGGATTACCCACAAGGGATGTACGGTGACTTATTTGATGAGTTCGTAATAGACCTATTTAGGAAATATAATAACATCAACATTTTCCTAAAGAGGAATGAGGAAGGGTTCGATGAGGTTGGTAGGTTACAGAATTTGAAAGAGTCTAGAGAAATTGATAATAAATTAAGACAACTATTGGAGGTTAATAATATTGAATATATGCAATTTGAAGTAAATAAGAATTCGTCGACGACCATCTACAAGACGTTGTTTGAGGATATGGTTGTTAACGACTATGGTAACAGTGAAGTTGTTAAGATAAACCAATGTAAGGAATGTGGGAACGATGAAGGAATAAGGATTGTTGATCATCCATCACTTGCTGAGTGTAGGGTTTGTCAACATCTATGTGATGTAATGGAAAAATAATTATGGGAAAAAGGAAAGATATGAGATATAAGGATAATATGAGAAACTTCGTAATAGGGGTTATTGGTATTTGTGTTATTTTATTGATGATGTTAATCATATGATTTTAACATTTTAACTTCTTTGGTTATTTGGGATAATTTACTTACCTTTGTCATGAGGAAATAATAATAAATAAATAAACATGAGGAATAATACAAAATTTAGTGTAGGGGAGACTATAACATTGTCTAGTGTCAGTAGAAAGTACGCTTGTGGGAAGGGTAAGATTATATCAACGACCCTATTATATAGTAATGGGAAAAAGATGTACCCAAATGTGGGACCTAACCATCAAATGTTTAGGGATGTTGAGTTATCGTATGACCCATCATTTGGTGACCAAACAATCCAAAGTCATGTTGTTGAGTGTGTTAACATACTTGGTGTCTATAAGGAAACGATAACGTGTACTGAGGGTATGTTAAGAAAACACACACAACATAATGAATAAAAACACCTTCGATAGTGATGTGATACTTTTAATAATATCCTTGATGTTGTTAGGTATGACTTCATATTCACAGACACCGAGGTCAATATTGGAGTCGGGTCAGGAGATTAGTGTTACGTCTAATTACACATCCTACAGACATTGGGATTCACAGAAAGAGGATTACATTAACAATGAGGAATATCTTGAGACAACAAAACTTGTATTCCAGGACGACGCGTTCTACATACAATGGAATGGTGAGAAAGAGATAGTTAAACAATGGATGGTTTTTGATGAACGACGTGAAGCGTCATGTAGAAACTGTTTCCTACTGGAACCTGTCGGGGACAACTACTCCAATTCGGTATGTATCAATTATTGTAATGATTTAATCACAATATACTATGAACATATGAGGTATTCTGACGGTAGTGGTAGGTGGACAAAACTCATATTATTTTCTAGGTTGGATATTAGTTTTAGAGAAGGGGAATGATTGAGGTGTTGGTACTGAAGGTATTAATTGTGGTCGCTGTTGGGATGGTCCTTTACGGTGAGATAATAAAGAGAAGAAATGATGTATAATGATGGTTATGGTGTTTGAATACATCTCACCGAAAAAAGAATTTAAGTTATGGGTGAAACTAAAAAAGCTAAAATATTAAAAATGTGTATTACTATTGAAGGTACACTACATAAAGATTCTATTGTTAGTATAATTAGTGTGTCTAAGTACTCTACTAAGGTTAAAGACAATGTAGGTAAAATACACTACGTAGATAACAAAGATCTGGGGTATATCAAGTATTAGATTTAACCGGATGACATTGGATTCAATGTTTATTAATAATAAACCACACAATCTAGGGGAAAATTATGGATATTAAAAGTTTTTAAGGAATATGACAGAGTTTGGTAAAAGAAATAAAAAATGACGGAAAATAAAATACCAGAATGGTTTGATGGTGAAATATATGAGGAAGGTGGTGTAGTAACTAATAGGTTTTCAGGCGAAGAATACGAATT
>TARA_R110000803_G_scaffold76747_2_pt1 | contig 33674 bp, 34 predicted proteins | sample TARA_R110000803 | Tara Oceans TARA_R110000803 (sample SAMEA4397772) | marine metagenome | biome: Polar Biome; feature: [SRF] surface water layer (ENVO:00010504); material: water (ENVO:00002006), including particulate matter (ENVO:01000060) such as... | depth 5 m | reverse complement strand
AGTAGCTAACTGTCTGATTATCAGTGCGTTATATCTCAAAATGTCAAAGAGCGTTTATCTCTGGTTCAAAAATAGTCTATTCAAGGGTACTACACAAGCCCTAAGGCAAAATAATTTATAACCAGCTGAGGTTCAGATACTTATATTTGTTGTTTATATTCATTCTAAATAACAATTGTGTCAGAGTGCGTGCTTTCGCAGTTAAATTGCTTAGAGTCAGAGGCTTACGGGCATATTGTTCCCTATGCTTTGTTTAAGCTCCACCAGATAGCGCAGAGGTTAAGGCGCATCTCTATGCACCTGAGAGTCTTTGTTGGGTAGGATACGGGATATGTGGGGGGTAGGGGGTAGGGATTACGTGTAACGTAGGGAGGCGCGTGCGTGTACGGGCTGGGTTCTTTATGTGCAGCGCTAGGGCGCAGCCATGGGGGAGGGGCACCAGATAAAAAGCTAAAAAAACCAGATATAAAATCCTGAAATCATCAGGGGGGGTGCTTTAAAAAAATCACTTTCCGCTGTGGCCTCGCTGGCGTAGAGTGCTATAGAACCCTTTGGTTATGCCTATCTAAAAAAATTTGTATCTTTACAAAAAAAACAGATATGATGTACAGTGACTATACAATTGCAAACGGGAGATTAATAAACAATGCTCCTGAATTAGAAAGCGGAATAAGTAAAGCTGCAAGACTGCGACAGGAAGTAAAGCGTGCGGATAAAGTTAGCATGATAGCGGAGGGTAACGAAATGGCCAGCGCTAGAATGAAGAGATTTAAGTAACTATGATTGCGTAGTGTTTGATGATTAGGCATAGCCTAAGAAGAAGGAGGGGTTGTGCCCTCTTTTTTTTGTGCCATAGTGTCAAGGCGATGTTATGTTTGTGTTGAGTTTGTGTTGAGTTTATTTAGTTAACTATTTGATTATCAGTACTAATGTTAAGAATGTTATAAAAGAAAACCAAAACGTCAAAAATTTTTAACGCAATAAACATATAATTATATATATATATATAGGGAGACCTAGTCTCAACATTGTGTGTGATAAAATTATTTACTATATTTGCATTAAATTAAATACACTTAAATTATGAATCAAGGATTTTCACCTAAGGAGCTTCGCTTCGGTAAGGACGGTAGGGATAAACTTATATCGGGAATTACAAAATTATCAAACGCAGTTAAGAGCACACTTGGTCCTCAAGGTAATACTGTACTAATAGAATCAGAAGAACATATCGGAGGCATTACTGTTACGAAAGATGGCGTGACGGTAGCTAGGTCTATTAACCTTATCGACCCTGTCGAGAACCTAGCGGTTCGTATGATGAAGGAGGCTGCTGACAAGACTGCCACCTCAGCTGGAGATGGAACGACAACGGCTATAGTATTAACCGAGGCTTTGGTAAAGAAGGGTACAGAACTTATTGGTGATGGTGTAAACAGGACAGAGGTACTGCGTCATATTAATGAGCTAACGAAAGAGGTAGTGCTTGGTCTTAAGGATGAATCTAAAAGATTGTCAAAGAAGAAGATGAGGGACGTTGCTATTATATCAGCGAACAATGACAAGGACCTTGGTACTACGATAGCTAATGTATATAAGCAGGTTGGTAAAGACGGTGTGGTTACTGTAGAGAAATCACAAACAAGTTCTACCTACTATGAAACTACGGAAGGTATAAAGGTTGACAGGGGATATTCATCACCGCTGTTTATTAATGACCAAAGGAAAGATGAGTGCATACTAGAGGATGTTTTTATTATGGTATCCGATGCGGAGATAAGTAATATACTTCAGATAGAGAATATACTTAAGCCAATCATTCAGAAGAACCAGAAGCTTCTTATCATAGCTCCAACATCTGTGAATGTAATAAACACATTAGCGGCTAATGTGATGAAGAACAATTTAAAGATATGTAATATAGCTCCACCTAACTTTGGATACAAGCAGCACGAGCTGATGCAGGACATTGCTTATACTGTGGGCGCTACATATTTTTCAGAAAAAACTGGGGATGACCTTAGCATTATAACCGCTGAGGATTTGGGTCATGCTGCCAAGGTGATAGTTGGTCGTGGCTCAACAGTTATCCTGAAGGATGATTCTGATAAGCATGAGGATATAGATAAAAGAGTTAAACAACTAAAGGCCTCATGTGATATTGCAAAAACAAAACTTGAAAAAGATTTTATCATGTCACGTATAGCTTCGCTAACTGGAGGTATAGGTGTGATATATGTTGGTGGTAACACAGACCTTGAACAGAAGGAGTTGTTCGACAGGGTAGATGATGCTGTATGTGCAGTACGTTCTGCCTTGGAAGAGGGAATACTTCCTGGAGGTGGGATGACTTTATATGGATTAGGATATGAAATCTGCGAACCATGTTCACCGACAGCTGAAGAAAAGATTGCTGCTAGTATAATGAAGTATGCACTTCAGGCACCAGCTAGACAAATCATTGAGAACTCAGGGAAAGATTTTGATTCTATATATCCGAAGCCACCACTTACTGGTGAGGGTTATGACTTAAAGAATTGTAAGCATGGAAACCTAATAGACATGGGAGTTATAGACCCACTCAAGGTAACCAGGACCGCACTTGAAAACGCTGTGTCTGTTGCTGTAACTATTCTTTCAACTAATGCTATTGTAACAATGGCGCGCTCATACGAAACTAAATAGATATGAAATGTAGTGTGTGCGAAAAAGAATTAATATGGGGAGGAGACCATAGCTATGAAGATTACGGAATGGAATACGAAGGGATAGTATCTAACCACTCGTGCCCTAACGATGACTGCTCAGTAGAAACAATTTTAATTTATCAAACAATATGAAACTAATAGGAAGAAATTTATTAATAACAGAAGTTAAGGAAGAGATTAAAACATCTTCAGGATTATTACTATCGTCTGAAGACGTGTCTAAATTTAGATATAGCAAAGGTGTTGTAAATAATGTTGGCTCAGAAGTTAGCTGTATTAATGTAGGTGATAAAATTTACTATGATAAAGGTAATGGATACAAGATGATTATACACGATGAGAAGTATACTCTAATACAGGAGTCTGCTGTTGTTGTGGTTCTATAGTTTCTCTGGAGATATAATATGTAATGAGTAATTTAAAAACAGTTCTTCATCTTTTGTTATTGCTTGCGTTGCCTTTGCTACTAAGTCATTTGTTTCATTATATAAAAAACAAATATTGGGATAGTTAGAGTGGTTGGTGTATCTGCCTAGATATGTTTTATATTTATTATCCATAGAAGCCATTCCTATTATTTCATTCTTAGCTATATCTTTCTTAGCAAACATACCGTATCCATGAACCTCAGATTGTTTACAGTAAGCTGTATGAGATTTCATTCTAATAACAGTACCTGTGTTTGATAACTCATCGAGCTCTTCTATAGTTATGTTGAGAGCATCCAGCACAGGCTGAATGTCAAACTTATTTTTTTGATTCACGAATTTCTTTATTAAGTTCTATTATAAAATTTCGATACACCTTGTCGGTGTATGATACGTTCTTAGCGAACATAGGGTTAAAGGAACTGCTTGTTGGTATTTCTTTCCCTTCTAGCTTATCGTATATACCGCTAATGATTCTTACAGTCTTGTAGGACAGCTGATATATTCCTCTTTTGTTTTTAGCCCCCTTCCTAAATACTTCAATCCAGTTGTCTCTAAGCAGCTTATCAAACCTATTTATATCCCACGACAGTAGCTCATCGAACTCATCGAATCTATCTTTAGAAAAATATTTTTCAGAGTACAGGAACAGAAGAATATCTAGGTCAGCCTGTGTTAAACCGTATTTGGATTTTATAAAATATCTTATAACCCTCCAGTATTTTAGATAATCAGAACCTTGAATAGACATAAATTAAATTTTGTAACTTTGCAACAAAGATAATAAATTATGCCAACCGAACCAAAAGACAAATCGAAAGATGTTATAGACAAGGAAGCGCTGGACGCGTTGAACTTTAGAAACAATATACTTGCTAAGCTTCAAGGAAAAAAAAATAGAACCAACCTAGTTACAGACACAAAGAAAAATAATAAGAAAGGACCCCCAGTAATAAGAGGATTGGGTAGATTAGGTGAGCACAAAAAGGCGTATAAAAAAAGAAATACAAGAACAGCATAATGGGAATAGGTATAGGAAACGGAACTGGAATTCCATTTCAAGATAAAAGAAACGAGGATATACCTGAGGTTTGTTATATAATAACTGAGCTCGATGAGTTCTGTGTGCAGGAGATTGACGGAAGTAATAACGGTAGAATGATACCTGAGCTTTGTATACCAACACCTGTGCCCCTCTCATTGTTTGGCGTAGCAGGAGAAGCGGTAAGTGGATTCTCATTAAGAGACCTAGGTGAACCAACAGAATCTTCAGATTTTTCTAGGGCATCTGAAAGTCTATCACCAGTTATTGAGGTTATAAATTCTGAAGGAGAAGTATATCAGCTTTTAAGCTCAGACATAAACAATGAAACATTAAAAAAATTATCAGGAGAAGGGGGAGCACTTGGAGTAACAACCTGGTTTGACCAAGGAGGGGACCCAGAAAATTTAGTCGCCCTAGTTAATAAAGAAGAACCACTTGAGGGATTACCTATTCTTTTTGAGAAGGGTAATTTAGTTATGGAAAACGGAAAGCCTGCAGTTAAGTTTCCGCCAGGAGCACAACTGAGAGCGCTTGGTTTAAGTAGGCCGCTAAAGACTCCTTTGGTTTTATACAATATAATGAGAATGCCTTTGGCGCTTGTAAAAATAGCTTCTGCCTTTTTATACTTGGCTGGAAAAGGAGGGAATCAGCCTGTGTTATTATACGAAAGGTCTGATTTATTTAGCACAACTATCCTTGAACCTATAATGTTGCAGAACGATAAGTTAGTTGACCAAGAAGAAAACCAGCTATATCTTCCTAGTGGAAGTGACGCTCTTTCTTTATATCAAATGAGTAACACCTTAACTGTGCCTCAGGATTTTATAATAGGAAGCATAGAAATAGAACTCTATATGAGTGAATTTATTTTGTATAATGCCAAAGATGCAAACCAAAGTTTGGTTTATAATAACTTATATAACTATTATGGAATTGGAAAAGAACCAATTAAAGAACAACCAATTAAAGAACAACCAATTAAAGAAATATAGATAATGGCAAATAAAAAATTTTCACAGTTTGTTTCAACAATAAATCCAGATGATGTAGATTTTCTGGTTGGGTACAAAGACCTAGATAACATGCAGATACCTACAGATAAGGTGGGTGTATTTTATACCTTAGATGCAAACCAGACAGGAGACAACGAGGTTGAGATAGAACTAATAGGGTCTGATGGCTCAGTTACTGACCTTATATTACTAGGTGATAGCGGAATATTAATTGAAGAGGCAGCAGGAATAATAACAATCTCCAGAGAAAGAGGCGCATTGTTTTCTGTGGTAGGTATATGGAAGAATTTATTTGGTGGAGACCCAGGAATATTTGGGGATACACTAGAGTTTGCAGCATCAGCATCTCCTGTAGCGGCAAACAGCTCTGTGTTTCAAGTACCTTTTGATTGTAAGCTTGTGTCAATTAGCACGAAGTGGATACATAACTCTGCTTTAAGCATAGCCTTAGCTAATTCAACATGGGACGTATATATTAGAACAATGATAAACAATCAAGGTTCTGCTACACAAACAACAAATTATAGTGCAACAGCAACAGTGCTCCCTGGACTACAATTAAGTCAGGCTGACAATGGAACCTTCCCTAACAAAACATACACTGGTGCTCCAATACTCTTTACAGCAGGAGACATTATTAATATAAGCGGTGTAGAAAACGGAGCTATAGGAACAGATGATGCAGATATGGAAGCGTATTTAATATTTGAACAAATATTATAAATGGCAAAGAAGGATACACTCATACTAAAAAGAAAAAATAATAAATAATAAATACATAAGATATGTCATTACTAGGAAAAAGAAAAAGAAATAAAAAGAAAACAACAACTGTTACGGTAAATCCTGATGGTAGCAAAACGTTTACTCAAACAACGACTAAGTCTAGAGAGAGAACAACCAATGGAGGAAGAACACAAAGGCAACCTCTACCACCCGTTACTACTTTAAAGCCTTATGGGCCTAATCACGATACTCCGTTGTCAGCAACAATAACTCCAAAACCCATAACAGCTCAACCAATTAAAAGGGCAACTAAAACAGTTACAGAAAAACCAAAGATACCTGCAACACCAACTATGTCAAACAGGCAGGTTTACAGAAGCGTAAGATAGTGGACGAGCTTAAGAAATGGAGAAACCAAGAAAAGGTAAGGCAAAAGTAAAAATTACTTCAAGTGGTAAAAAAGTAAGCTACGGTCAAGCAGGTAAAGCAAAAGGTGGTGGTCCCAGAGTAAGACCTGGTACATCTAAAGGTGATAGCTATTGCGCAAGGAGCTTAGGAATAAAGAGGGGTTTGTCTAGAAAAAAAGCAAACGACCCCAACACTCCAAACAATTTATCTCGAAAAAGATGGAAGTGTGTTGGAGCAAAGTCTAAAAAATAAATTAGTATATTTGTAAAAAATAAATAATGGGAAAAAGATTTTTACTTTTTTTAAAAAAAGAATGGAACTCATTAATGTATAAATTGATGTTTAAAAATTACGAACCATGTACTAAGTGTACGGGTGATAGTAAAAAATGTAACTGTAAATAAATGGAGTCAACACCAGTAAAACTTAAATCTAGAGGGCTAGGAGATACAATAGAAAGAGTAACAACCGCAACAGGAATTAAAAAAGTAGTTGATACTGTAAGCAGGGCAACAGGGAAACCTTGTGGATGTGGAGCACGAAGAGATAGTTTAAACAGAAAATTCCCTTATAGTAAATAAAACAACATGGCATATACAAAATTAACCGCTAACAGAGCTTCGGTAGTAACCCCAAGCGACACAGACCTGATACCCAACGTAGCTAATCCTGACGGAATAAATAATGGTTGCGCTTTATATATAGGGCTTCCAGGAAATGTAAAGGTTCAAACAGCAGGGGGTGACATAGTTACTTTTATAGGAACGTATGCAGGACAATTTTTTCCTGTAAACGTGATACAGGTTTTTGACACAGAAACTACAGCAGGAGAAATAGTTGCGCTATGGTAGAGAGTGGTCAAACAAATAGTATGATGCTAGACCTTGATGTAGAGTATACACTTATAAAAGAATAATGACTTTGCAGGATATAAAAATTTATACGCTCAACTTATTGAGCTTAGTGGTGTCTTTTACACACGTTGAAATGGTTTTAAAATTAATTCTATTAACAGGTTCTATCGTGTATACGGCTCAAAGAATATGGATTAATTATAATGAAAAGAAAAATAAATAAAATAATTATTCATTGCTCAGCAACTCCACCTCACATGGATGTAGATGCAGAACGAGTAAATGAATGGCATTTAGAGAATGGGTGGTCAGGTATTGGCTACCATTTTTTTATTAAAAGAGATGGTCAGATAGAAATAGGAAGACCATTAGAAAAGTCTGGCGCACACACAAAAGGACACAATAAATCTTCCGTAGGGATATGTTATGCTGGAGGTGTTGACGAGGACATGTGCTCTGAAGACAATAGAACAAGCGAACAAAAATCTTCTCTCTTAGTTCTACTGCTGTTACTTAAAAATATTTTCCCCGATTCTGTTATACATGGACATCGGGATTTCTCAGATAAAGATTGTCCGAGCTTTGACGCAACTAATGAATATAAACAATTATGAAAAAGATAATAGATTGGTTTGGTGGAAGTGTAGTTAAAGACTTGCTAGGAGGACTAGATAAGTTGTTTACTTCTAAAGAAGAAAAAATAAAAGCAGAGAATGTAATTAAGCAAATTCTTATTCAAAAAGAATTAGAGCTGCAAAAAATGCAAACTGAAATCATAGTTGCAGAAGCTAAAGGTAATTGGCTACAAAGAAGCTGGAGGCCTATACTTATGTTGTCTTTTGGCTTTATAGTTATTTATGTAAAGTTTGTAGGACCTTTGTTTGATTTAAGAATACCTGTGCTAGAGGATGAGTTTTGGACTTTGCTTCAAATAGGTATAGGAGGATACGTAGTAGGAAGGACGGGAGAGAAGATGATGAATACTTATTCAGAGACAAAAAAATAAATAGTATCTTTGTATAAATATTAAAATTAAATTCAATAAAATGGAAAGCAAAAAACTAACGCAAGAGGAATTAAATAATTTACAAGATTTACAAAGTGCTTTTACAAAAGCTAAAATATCTGTTGGAGAATTAGAGATTCAAAAGGAAGGTATTATCACAAGCATAAAAGGAATTAAGAGTAAGTTTGTCCAGCTTGAACAGGAACTAATAAAAAAATACGGAGACCAATCTGTGATTAATTTACAGACAGGAGAGGTCACCGAAAAAAAAGAATAAACAATGGCTAAAATTAGTAACACCTTATCGTACCCTAATCAATCTCCAATAGAAAGTGGAGACTATTTAATTGGAACCTCATCAAGTTCGAGTCCTGTTCCAAAGCAGACAAAAACTTTTACGCTAGGTGACATTGCTAATTTTACTGCAGAAACAATTTTAGATGGAGACCCATTTAGAATTGCAATGTTTAGTAGCTCAAACACATTAGTTAATTCACTACTGCTTCAAGATTTTGCAGGTAATGTATTAACACTTGACAACGGTAATGGTGAGGGAACATTAGTTGTTTCTGAAGATGTTACAGTAGGAGATGAATTACAGGTTACGGGAGAGTCTCTATTTTTAGACGGGGTCGTGATGGAGGCATCTTTAACTGTACAAGGAAAATTTACCAGCTCAGGAGAAGCGGTACTACTTGGCCAGGTTGCTGATGCAGCAGGTAACGTAGGTATAGGTGAACAGGTGTTAGTTTCACAAACTAATGGAACTGTAAGATGGGAGAACTATCAAGGCTCAGGATTAGAATTTCAAGGAGGCTGGAACGCTAGTACAAACTTCCCTGCTTTAAGTGGTTCATTATTAATACCTGCCAACACTGGATACTACTGGATAGTTTCTACAGCTGGTACTACTCCGCTTACCACTCAAGGAGGGGGAACAATTACAGACTGGGAAATTGGTGACTGGGCAATTATATCTGAAGATTTATTAGGTAACGTATTCTGGGATAAGATTGACAACTCATCTGTTCTTACAGGTAGTGGAACAGCTGGCACTGTTGCAATATGGACAAGCCCAAATGAACTAGGTGATTCAGAAATAAAAAATGGACTAGGAGTAAACTCTTTAATATTCAATGACGCCACTGGAAGTGGAGAGGCAGATGGAAAGGGAGCTAATTCTTTTGGACAAGACAGTAAAGCGGATGGAGATTTTTCATTTGCAGTTGGAAGAGGAGCAGAGGCTAAAGCAGATTATTCATTTGCATTAGGTTCATCAGCTGTTGCTTCAAGCGAGTCATCTATTGCTTTAATGGAGCAGGCTAAATCGCAAGGTGCCGCTTCTTTTGCAGTAGGTTTCGGAGCAGAGACTGGTGAGCAGTACGCAATAGCTATAGGTAAAGACTCATTGGCGACAGGCATAGGGTCTATAGCTATAGGAACTAATACATCTGCTTTGGCTGAAGGCGCTGTATCTATAGGAGGAAACACAGAGGCTTCTGCAGATTATGCTGTAGCCCTTGGTGGAGGCACTACCGCATCTGGCGCGTGGTCATTTGCAGTAGGTAAAAGCTCAAACGCTGTAGGCGGTTCGTCTGTAGCGATGGGAAGCGGCTCTGATGCTTATGGAAGTACTTCTTTTGCAGTAGGTAGTGACAGTAAAACAGAGGGCAAAAGTTCAATTGCCATGGGGCAAGACGCTTATTCTTATGGAGAAGCCAGTGTATCTTTAGGAAACAAGACTCTTTCTTATGGTAAGGGTTCGTTAGCTGTCAATGAAGAATCTTTTGCAGCTTACGAAGCTGATGTCGCTCTTGGAAAATCAGTTTCAGGTGCGGTGCTTGCAACAGCTATAAGTCAACCAACCACAAGCTCAGTTGAAGCAACCATACTTGACGGAACAATAACCGCAGGTGACGAAATATTTATACCTTCTCTGACTGAATATCCTTTAACTCCAATTGTAGTTCTTTCAGCTATAGAAACTTCTACTAATGTTTGGGAGATAGTAGGTGATAGTGTTTTCACAGTTGCTGTTGGAACTCATATAGGAATTATTAGAACAGGGCTGTTTGACCAAGGATATGGTTTTGCGGCAGGATATAAAGCTAACGCAAGAGCTAAGTACTCTAGTGCTCTAGGAAAAGAAAGTGTTGCCATTGGAGAAAACTCAACAGCCTTGTCATCAGGTATAGCAATAGGTAAAGCGTCTTTTGCTGCTACTCCTTTATCAAGAGCAGAAGGCCAAGAGTCTGTAGCGATGGCTGGTGGATTGGCTCAAGCGAAACGCTCATTTGCAGTTGGAGAAGGAAACAGCGCATTATCTGTAGGCTCTGTTGCTTTGGGTATAAACTCAACAGCATCAGGGGTTGAGGCTGTAGCTATAGGCGGCTCCAATGTTTCATCAGGAACTTCCTCGTTTGCACTTGGAACTGACAATGAAGCATCTGGAAACTTTTCAATAGCTCTTGGAGCAGAAAACAATACAGCATCAGGTTCTTATTCAATATCTTTAGGAACTGGAAACGAAACTATAGGAACCAAATCAAACGCATGGGGAGATGACAATCAAGTTTCTGCCCCACAAGGTTTTGCAATTGGTTCTGAAAACTTAATTTCTGCCTCGGCAGAAAAATCTATTGTACTTGGTATAGACAGTCAATCAGCTGCTGAACAAGCTATTGTGCTTGGTAGCGGTTTAAAGTCTGGAGCTTATCGCCAGATTCTTATGGGCTCATACAACGTGCTTAATGTTCCAGGTACTGTAGATGCGTGGGTATCAACAGACAATTTGTTTACACTAGGCAACGGAGCATCGGCTGGAAATGAGTCTAATGCAGTAGAGATAACTAAAGCAGGAGTTGTTACCTTACCTTCTTACGGAAGTGGAACTATTACGGGGACGGTAGCTAAAACATTAGGAGTTACAGCACAGGGTCAGGTTATAGAAACTGACGTAAGTCAGCCTTTATCATGGGTAGGTCAGATAGGTGTAGATATATTTGGTGTTCCAGCAATATCAACAACACAAACATCCACATTATTTGTAGGAGACGCAACAACAACACCTACCACTTTTAGAGGTATAACATTTACAAAGGATGCAACTGGAGAGTTTAGGCTTCGAGTAACTTACACCCCTTCAACCGTACCTACAGATAGAGACAAACTAGCGTTGCAGTTTGGGGATGGCGTAGCTAGGGTTTACAGTTACACACTAGGAAGTCAATCTTCAGGAGGTATAACAACAGAGTTTAAAGAGTTTTTATTTAAAACATATACCCCAGCAGGAGTAGTAGCAGATGGAGAACTACTTGGGTCACAAGCAGCTATGACAAGCGTTACGCTTTATGCTTAACTGAATTTTATTTAATATAAATTTTTAATTTAATATAATGGATATAAGAAAAATATCTGTCGGTCCAGATTATAAGTCTGGAGCTATGCATTACCTGGTAGGTCAGAACGTTTTGAATGGAGCATACAAGATTCATTTAATAAAGTACGACTCTGTATTACAGTCCTACAAGATTTACATAGAAGAAGATGATGTTATTGTTCTTTGGAAAGAGTTTAGCCCTGCTATGCCTGTGTCCATTGAATACAACATAAACTTTTGAAATCACCAACAGACTTTATAGTAACCCCTAGAGAAAATAAAAGATACTCCAATACTAAAAACATTGGAGGCATAGACTTTTTAGTCAGCTCTTCAGAGGAGGATGTAAGATATTCAAATAGATATGCTGAAGTAAAAGCATTGCCTATAAATTATTCTGGTCCCATAAAAGAAGGAGACACCCTCCTTGTTCATCACAATGTTTTTAAATTCTACAACGACATCAGGGGTCAAAGGAGAAGCGGTAAAAGTTTTTTTAAAGACAACCTATTCTTAGTAGACCACGACCAGTACTTTGCATACAAACAAGATAATGTTTGGCATGCCCATGATAGGTACTGCTACATAAAGCCAGTAAAAACAAAAGAGTCTATTATATTTAAGAACACAAAGGAAGAACCTTTGGTTGGTTTAGTAGAGATTCCAAACGAAAAATTAATTAGCCAAGGAGTTAAGAAAGGAGATTTAATTTCTTTTAAGCCTGACAGCGAGTATGAGTTTGAGGTTGATGGAGAAAAGCTTTATCGTATGTTCGACCATCAAATAACAATGATACTATGAAATCAAACACAGAAATAAAACTAGATATTATATCTGCTGCTAGAAGCGCGGTGGAGCAGTTAATAAAAGTTGCAAGAGAAGACATTATAAAGCACGACACCGAAGACGACTTAGCGGCAGACAGATTAAAGAATGCGGCAGCAACTAAAAAGCTCGCAATATTCGATGCATTTGAAATACTAAACAGAATAGAAGTAGAGAGAGCAGCTTTAGATTTAGATGGTAGTGATAATAAAGTAAACACAAAACAAGGATTTGCAGAAAGAAGGTCAAAATAAAGCGCTGTATAAATCTTTAGAAGATTATGTGCCTAAGTCAGTACTCTCCAACAAGAACAGAAACAAGAGTTGGGATTACGGATACAATGAAAAGTATGACTTAATATGTATATCTAAAAGCGGTGAGATAGGAGAGGTGTTAAATATTCAGGGGCTGATAATTGCTTTACCAAAAGTTCCTAAGAAAATACATTCTCGCTCTAAGTCTAAGGCTATGCAATACTGGGAACGAATTGACATACCTAAACAGCTTAATAAAATTCAATCTATATTTCAATGGAATGAAATGCCTAATGAATTTAAAAACAACTGGGTAGACTATATAGAAAAAGAGTTTGATAGTAGGGAGTTGGGGCATTGGTTTTATAACAACGGAGAGCATACATATATAACTGGTGCTCATTACATGTACCTTCAATGGACTTCTATTGATGTTGGTTATCCAGATTACAGGGAAGCTAATAGAATATTTTATATTTTTTGGGAGGCATGCAAGGCAGACACTAGGTCCTTTGGAATGACGTACCTTAAGATAAGGAGGTCAGGGTTTTCTTATATGGGCTCATCGGAGTGTGTAAATACAGGAACCTTAGCTAAGGATGCGAGGGTTGGTATTCTATCAAAGACAGGTTCTGATTCAAAGAAAATGTTTACAGACAAGGTTGTTCCTATAGCAAATAGATTGCCTTTCTTTTTTAAGCCTATTCAGGACGGTATGGATAAGCCTAAAACAGAACTAGCGTTTAGGATACCTGCGTCTAAGATTACAAAAAAGAATATGTATAAGTCAGACACAGAAGAACTGTTAGGGTTAGATACAACCATTGACTGGAAAAACACTGACGACAACTCTTATGATGGAGAAAAGTTATTACTACTGGTTCATGATGAAAGTGGAAAATGGATAAAGCCTAACAACATACTAAATAACTGGCGAGTTACAAAGACCTGTTTACGTTTAGGTAGTAGGGTTATTGGTAAATGTATGATGGGTTCTACTTCTAATGCCTTGAGCAAAGGAGGGGCTAACTTTAAAAAGCTGTTTGAAGACTCATCATTAGAAAAAAGAAATTCCAACGGACAAACAAAAAGTGGATTATATAGTTTGTTTATTCCAATGGAGTGGAACATGGAAGGATTTATAGACAGGTATGGCATGCCTGTATTCAGAGCTCCCGTTAAACCCTTGCTTGGTGTAGATGGAGAAAAAATAAATCAAGGTGCAATTGATTATTGGGAGAATGAGGTAGACTCTTTAAAGAGTGACCCTGATGCTTTGAATGAATTCTACAGACAATTTCCTAGAACAGAATCACATGCGTTCAGAGATGAGAGTAAGCAATCTTTATTTAATTTAACAAGAATCTATCAGCAGATAGACTACAACGATTCTGTTATAAGGGAGCACCACTTAACAAGAGGTTCGTTTTCATGGAAGAACGGAATAAAAGATACAGAAGTAATATGGACTCCAAATAGAGGAGGAAGATTTTTAGTGTCATGGACTCCAAACAAAAATTTACAGAATAGACTTATAAATAGGAATGGAAGAAAATTACCTGCCAATGAACACCTTGGCGCATTTGGATGTGATAGCTATGACATCTCAGGAACTGTTGGTGGCGGAGCATCTAACGGTGCGCTGCATGGGCTAACTAAGTTTAATATGGACGAAGCTCCTAGCAATGAGTTTTTTCTTGAGTATGTGGCGAGGCCGCAAACAGCAGAGATATTTTTTGAAGAAGTGCTAATGGCCTGTGTCTTTTATGGAATGCCTATACTTATAGAGAACAATAAGCCTAGACTGCTTTACCATTTTAAGAATAGAGGCTATCGAGGGTTCTGTATTAATAGACCTGACAAGCCGTACAATAAACTATCTATAACAGAAAGAGAGCTGGGTGGTATACCTAACTCAAGTGAAGATATAAAGCAGGCTCATGCTGCGGCAATAGAATCATATATTGAAAAACATGTGGGCTTAGATATAGAGGAAACATTTAGAGACTCTGACTTAATGGGGACAATGGTTTTTACTAGGACGCTAGAGGATTGGGCTAAGTTTGACATATCTAATAGAACCAAGTTTGATGCTTCAATTAGTAGTGGCTTAGCTATAATGGCCTGCCAAAAACATCTTTATACACCTGAAAAGAAAAGCTCGAAAATTTCCATTAACTTTGCGAGGTATACCAATAAGGGATTAACAAGCGATTTAATAAGATAGATGAAAGAAGTTAAGATAGATATTTCATCTGTAGGATTCCCTAGTCAATTTGTATCAGATGCCGAAAAAGCCACTGATGAGTTTGGCTTACAGATAGGGCAAGCGATACAGTATGAGTGGTTTAAGAAAGACGGCAATGGAAGTAGATACTACGGTCAGTGGAGAGATTTTCATAGACTTCGTTTATATGCAAGAGGTGAACAGTCTGTTGCAAAATATAAAAGTGAACTGGCAGTAGACGGAGACTTGTCTTACCTAAACCTTGACTGGACACCCGTCCCTATACTTCCTAAGTTTGTAGATATAGTTGTTAACGGAATGTCTGATAGGCTTTTTAAAGTTAAGGCCTATGCTCAGGATGCTTTGTCACAGGGTAAAAGAAGTAAGTATCAAGATATAGTTGAGTCGCAGATGGCGGCTAAAGACCTTCTTCTGGACATTCAAAAAGCAACAGGTGTAGACCCGTTTACTATGAACCCTGAGAGTATTCCTGAGAACGATGAAGAGCTTACCTTGTATATGACCCTTAACTATAAGCCAGCTATAGAGATAGCTGAGGAAGAGGCGATTGACACAATGTTTGCTGAGAACCATTACGATGATACAAGAAAAAGAATAGACTACGACTTAACCGTTTTAGGTATTGGCTGTGCAAAGCATGAGTTTCTACCAGGTTCAGGAGTTCAGGTCTCGTATGTAGACCCTGCTAATATAGTATACAGCTATACAGAAGACCCACACTTTAAAGACTGTTTCTATTGGGGAGAAATAAAAGTGGTTCCAATCACAGAGCTTTTAAAGATAGACCCAAGCCTTACGAATGAAGACTTAGAAAAAATATCTAAGTACAGTCAAAGCTGGTATGACTATTATAATGTTGCGCAGATGCAGCAGAATGATATTTTTACTAGAGACACAGTGACATTGTTATACTTTAATTATAAGACCACAAAAAAAATGGTTTATAAGAAAAAAGTTTCTGATAATGGAGGAGTAAGAATGATTGAGAAAGACGACCAATTTAATCCGCCTGCAGATATGATGGATGACGGCAAGTTTGAAAAGGTGTCTAAAACAATTGACGTTTGGTATGATGGTGTAATGGTGATGGGTACGGATATAATTTTAAAATGGGAGCTTGCTAAGAATATGGTAAGACCTCAGTCAGCCTCTCAACACGCTATGCCTAATTACGTAGCGGTAGCGCCAAGAATGTACAAGGGGGCTATTGAATCTTTAGTTAGAAGAATGATTCCGTTTACAGACCTCATACAGCTTACTCATTTAAAACTACAGCAGGTAATAGCAAGAGTTGTTCCAGACGGAGTGTTTATTGACGCGGATGGATTAACTGAAGTAGACCTAGGGACAGGGCAGGCCTACAACCCTGAAGATGCATTAAGATTATATTTTCAGACTGGTAGTGTAGTTGGTAGAAGCTACACACAAGACGGAGATTTCAATCAAGCTCGTGTACCTATACAGCAACTAACATCCAATAGCGGAGCCAGTAAGACTCAAATGCTTATATCTAACTATAACCATTACCTGGGAATGATTCGCCAGGTAACAGGCTTAAACGAGGCGAGAGATGGCTCTAGTCCCGACCCTAATTCTCTAGTGGGATTACAGAAGCTTGCCGCTTTAAATTCTAACACAGCAACTAGACACATACTTCAGGGTAGTTTATATATATATAGAACATTGTCAGAGGCTTTAACATATAGAATTGCAGATGTATTAGAGTACTCGGATTTTAAAGATGATTTTATTAATAAGATAGGAAAATATAACGTAAGTATATTAAATGATATTTCAGATTTATACATATACGACTTTGGAATATTTATAGATGTAGCCCCTGACGAAGAAGAGAAGGCTACGCTGGAGCAGAACATTCAGATGGCTCTATCTAAGGGAGATATTAATCTTGAAGATGCGATTGATATTAGAGAAATAAAAAACATAAAGCTTGCTAATCAATTGCTTAAAGTAAAAAGAAAGCAGAAGCAAGACAGGGACGAACAACAAGCTATGCTCAAGCAGCAGATGCAGGCAGCTTCACAAATGAAGTCTCAGCAGATGGCAGGTCAAATGGCAATGCAAAAATCTCAAGCAGAGATGCAGGCTAAAATGCAAATGAAGCAGGCAGAGATAGCTTTTGAAATAGAGAAGATGAAGAATCAGGCTCAACTTAAAAGCATGCTTATGGCTGAAGAGTTTAGCTATAACCAGCAGCTTAATGGAATGGAGGCTGAGGCCTTAGCAACAAGGGAAGCAGGTAGAGAGTCGGCCAAGTCAGGCAGAATAAGTCAGGCGAACAGCGAACAGTCAAGACTTATAAATCAAAGAAAAAATAATTTACCACCTCAAAGGTTTGAGTCTAATGAAGACAGCCTAGATGGTTTTGATTTAGCAGAATTTGACCCAAGATAAGTAAATAAAATGTAATAATTAATTGTACTATATTTGTACTAAAATTTAATCAAATGGAATATACAGTAAAAGAAGTAGGCTCTGTAGAAGAAAAATCAGCAGCTCAAGTAGAGGAATCTTTAATTCAAAAAGTTGAAGAGAAGCACGAAGAGCAAACACAGCCAACAGCTGTGGAGGAAACAACTGTTTCAGAAGAAACGACAAGGCCTCAGCTAGAAGAAAAAGATGTACTTGACTTTATAAAGAACAGGTATGATAAAGATATATCATCTGTAGACCAGTTGTTTACAGAGAAAGAAAGTAATAAAGAGTTACCAGAAGATGTATCCGCTTATTTTGAATATAAAAAGAAAACTGGAAGAGGGATTGAGGACTATGTTAAATTAAACAGAGACATTGATTCTTTAGAAGAAGACCAGATATTAACCGAGTATCTTTTAGCTACCGAAGAAGGTATAGATAAAGATGACGTTGAATTATTAATGGAGGACTATCAATATGATGAGGACATTGATGACGAGACTGATGTTAAAAGAGCTAAGTTAAAAAAGAAAAAGGCTATTGTAAAAGCTAAGAAGTTTTTCAATGAACAAAAAGAAATGTATCACCAGCCGCTTGAGTCAAGCGCAACTGGTATTTCTGAGGACAGCGAAGACTACAAGGCATACAAGCAATATGTTGAGAGTGCAAATACTCAAAAAGAAGAACAGGCCAGGAAAGTAGATTTCTTTAACAAGGAAACAGAAAAGGTACTGAATCAAGACTTTAAAGGTTTTAAGGTTTCTATTGATGATGTAAATTTATTTTACAATCCAGGTGGTTCTGCAGAGGAAATTAAAAAATCTCAAGGAAGTGTGGTGAATTTTATTTCCCAACACTTAAATGAAGATGGATTAGTTAAGAATGCAGGTGAGTATCATAAAGCATTATCAGCAGCAATGAACCCTGACAAGTTCGCTAGGTATTTTTATGAGCAAGGTATGGCCGCAGCAACGGATAACGTAACCAGAAAGATGAAGAACATCAATATGACTACACGTTCTGCTCCAGAGACAACCGTAAAAGGTGGAACTCAATATCGTGCAATAAATCCAAGTGAAGGTAAGGGGTTAAAGATTAAGAGTATTAAAAGAAATTAACCACATTTAAAAAAATAAAAAAATGGCAGGACAATTATTAGGACCGAATACTAACCCAGTAGGACCAGGTTTTCAACTACAGCCAGCACCACAACAGGTGCCGTTGGCTACAAATTACATTACTGATTTCAACTTTTTGAATCAGTATTTACCAGACACTTATGAAAAAGAATTTGAGCGTTATGGTAACAGAACTATTTCTTCTTTCTTACGTTTAGTAGGAGCTGAGCTACCAAGTAACTCAGACCTAGTAAAGTGGGCAGAGCAAGGAAGATTACATACTAAATATACACAGTGTGGAACTGGCGCAGTAGTCGCTGGAGACAACGTAACATTTGATATTAACGATGCGTTAGTACCAGACCGAGCTGCAACAGGCTTAACAGCTGGAACTATTGCTATTCGTGTAGGTCAAACTTTAGTTGTTACTAACAATGACGATTCAGGAGAATTCAAAGGAATTGTAACAGCAGTAGGTGTTGCAGGTGGATTGAACGATAATCAAATCACAGTAGCGTTTTACAATGCTCAAGGATACACAGGTGGTACAGGTGCAGGTAATGCAGATGTAACTATCTTTATCTATGGTTCTGAATTCAAAAAAGGAAGTAACGGAATGCAGGGTTCTTTAGAGGCTGAAGATGAAATCTTCGACAACTCTCCAATCATCATCAAAGATAAGTATGCAGTATCAGGTTCTGATATGGCTCAAATCGGATGGATTGAAGTAACTACAGAGAACGGAGCTTCAGGATACTTATGGTACTTGAAGTCTGAGCATGAAACTCGTTTGCGTTTTGATGACTACCTAGAGACAGCAATGATTGAAGCAGTGCCAGCAGAAGCAGGTTCTGGAGCAATTGCAGCTGGTGGAGATGTAGGAAACAAAGGTTCTGAAGGTATCTTCCACGCAGTGGAAACTAGAGGAAATGTATGGGCTGGTGGAAACCCCGTTGCTCTTGCAGACTTTGATGCAATTATCTCTCGTTTAGATAAGCAAGGTGCGATTGAAGAGAACGTACTTTTCTTAAACAGACAGTTTGGATTTGACATTGACGATATGTTAGCTGAGCTTAACGGTTCTGCTCAAGTAGGTGCTAATGGTACTTCTTATGGATTGTTTGACAATGACCAGGAAATGGCACTTAACCTTGGATTCACAGGATTCCGTAGAGGTTATGACTTTTACAAGTCTGACTGGAAATACTTAAACGACCCAACTATGCGCGGTGGTTTAACTGGAACTGGAGCTGTAAACGGAATGTTAGTACCAGCAGGTTCTACTACTGTTTATGACCAAATCCTTGGGAAGAATGCTAAGCGTCCTTTCTTACATGTACGTTACAGAGCTTCAGAAACTGAAGACAGAAAGTACAAGACTTGGATTACAGGTTCAGCTGGTGGTGCAATGACATCTGATTTAGATGCGATGGAAGTAAATTTCCTATCTGAAAGATGTGTATGTACTATGGGTGCAAACAACTTTGTGATTTTTCAATCATAAATTAAATATGTAATTATTACCCTCGTTATTATGACGAGGGTAATTATTACTTTTATTAAATCTAAATTATAATCAAATGAAAACAAAACAATTAGTCAACAAGACTTACAAACTAACAAGAGATGCAGCTCCTCTTTCTTTTATGCTGCCAACTAGAAACTCAAGAAGATATCCCTTAATGCATTTTGATGAAGCTTCAGGTACCAATAGAGCCCTGCGTTATGCTAGAAATCAGAAGAGTCCTTTTGAGGACGAGCAAGATGGAAACGCTATAGTAGAGCCGATTGTGTTTGAGGATGGATTTTTATCTGTTCCAAGAACTAATCAATCACTTCAAGAATTCCTACACTACCACCCTATGAATGGTTCTAAATTCATAGAAGTAGATGTAGAGAAAGATGCTCAAGAAGAGATGGCTATTTTAAATTCTAGAGTTGACGCACTTATAGAAGCCCGTCAATTAGATATAGACCAAGTGGAAGCTTTGTCTAGAGTTCTTTTTAATACAGATGTATCAAGAACAACATCAGCAGAATTAAAAAGAGATATATTAATATATGCTGAGCAAGCGCCAGCAGATTTTTTACGAGCAGTAAAGGACCCTACTTTAAAGTTAAATGCTAAAGTAAAAGAGTTCTTTGCTCATAAAGTACTAATATTTAAAAATCACAAGAAGGATGTATATTTTAATACAGACAAGAATAAAAAAAGAATGGTTAACATTCCTTTTGGAGAAGACCCTTTCTACGTAGTAGCTGGTTATCTTCAGTCTGACGAAGGTATTGATGTATTAAAGTTTCTTGAAAAAAATCTTGAAAACAAAAAATAATGTATATCTTTACAAAAGTTTTTTTAGCATAGGAATTGATTACTCCTTAGAATTAGAAGAGGTCGCAGAAATGTAGCCTCTTTTTTTTTTGCTTATCTTTGTTGTAAATATATAGACAGATGAGTATAATAAATTCAGTACGAGAAACGGTGCTGTCGGTTCTTAATAAAAATAACTATGGATATATTACGCCTAGTGATTTTAACTTATACGCTAAGCAAGCGCAGCTAGATATTTTTGAAGATTACTTTTATCAGTACAACTATCAGCTCATGAAGGAAAACGCTAGAGCGTCTGGGGTTGGATTGGCTGACTTAAAAAAAGCTTACGAGGAAGCTATAGATGTATTTTCAGAACAAAACTTTCTAGTTCCTGTGTATGCAAACGGAGCATCTCAAACATTAAGTTTACCCTCTGCATCTGCATCATATAGTGTTCCTACTACTGCCACTACAGGCTCTGATTATTATTTAATTAATAAGGTTTTACTTTTAACTAAGTACCTTGTTGTTCAAAGCACGAACACTGTATCTTTAGTTCCTGTAAGCTCAATGAAAGATTCAACTTTAAATTTTTCAGTCATTGGCGTAAAGCCTGGAGATGTTGTGGTTAATAAAAGTACAAGTAAGGTAGCAAGTGTATTGTCTATAGACCAAGTAGACCCTAGTCTTTTGTATTTAGATGCAGATATTTTTGTAGCTGCAGGGGATAGCTACTGTATATTAAGCTTGTCAAAAGGAGTTAACGACTGCGAGAAGGTTACCAATAGAAAAATAACTCAACTGAACATGTCTAACCTAACAAAACCAACAGAGTTGTTTCCTGCTTATTCTCATAACTCTACTGTGATTCAAGTTTACCCACAGGATATACAGGTTGGTGTTAACGAAGGTCAGACTTCTTTAGGAAGAATCCTGTGTCAGTACATAAGATACCCAAAAGACCCAAAGTGGACATACGCATCCCTTGTTGGAGGCACACCTGCTTTTAATCCTTCAAGTCCTTTGTATCAGGATTTTGAATTACCTCTTGAAGACGAACCTTCTTTAGTTAATAAGATACTGCAGTATGCAGGTATGTCTATTAGAGAAACCGAGGTGGCTCAGTTTGGACAAGTTCTTGATTCAACAGAAACTCAAAACGAAAAATAATGGCATACCTAAGCGAATATCAATATTATCAAAATAATGGCAGCTCACCAGAAGATGCTAACTGGGGCTCATATCAATACGTAAGCCTGTATGACATAGTGAACAACTTTATGTTGATGTATGCAGGTAATCATAGTTTGATAAACAATGAAGAAAGATATAGAGTATTGTTTCACGCTAAAAGAGCCGTACAAGAACTTAACTATGATGCCTTTAAAGAATTAAAGATACTTGAACTTGACGTGTGTGACACGCTTAGGTATGTTCTACCTTCAGACTATGTAAACTGGGTAAGAATATCTTTATATAAAGATGGTGTTCTTAGACCTTTAACTGAGAACATCCAAACCAACTGGAGTAACGCATACCTACAGGACAATGATTGTAAAATATTATTCGATGAGGATGGAAACATTTTAAAGCCATCTACATCCACGATAGACCTTCAAAGGATAGAAGGTACTAAAAAAAGTATTTACTTAAACCAGAGCAGTCCTTACAACAACAGAGAAGGGTACTGTGTTGATGGGGCGTGGTATTTTGATTATGGTATTGGTGGAAGATTTGGTTTAAATACAGAGACAGCAAACTCTAATCCAACATTTAAAATAAATAAAAAAGCTGGCGTTATAAACTTTAGTTCTGATATGGCAGGTGAGCTTTGTATTTTAGAATATGTTTCAGACGGAATGGAGGGCGGAGACGATTCCTTGATAAGTGTTAATAAACTATTTGAAGAATATGTTTACGCTTATATTCAGTTTGCTATATTGAACGGAAAGTTTGGAGTAACAGAATACGTTGTGAGCAGAGCTAAAAAAAGAAGTTCAGCCCTGTTACGTAACGCTAAATTAAGAATTAGCAATATACACCCTGGTCGTTTATTACAGAACATCAGAGGTATGGATAAGTGGATTAAATAAACATGGCAGAAATTACTAGAAATTTTATTGCAGGTCGAATGAACAAGAGCGTTGATGAACGCTTATTACCTAACGGTGAGTATGTTGATGCGCTAAACGTAAGGCTTGGTTCTACAGAAGAATCAGAGGTAGGCTCTGTTGAAAACGCAAAAGGAAATACCAGGCTGACTAATTTAAGTATAAACGGGACTCCGTTAAGCGAACAGGCTAAGTGTATAGGTGCTTTTGAAGACGGACAAAGAGAAACTATTTACTGGTTTATTCATGACTCATCCTTTAATGGTGGGATAGCTGACCTAGTGGTGTCTTTTAACGTAACACAAACACTGCTTACGTATCATGTTGTAACAACTTCAAGCCCTTTAGTTCCAAACGACATATCAGTTCTTAATTTTAATTCTAGATATTTAATCACAGGCGTTAACAGAGTTGAAGACTTGTTGTTCTGGACAGACAACTACAACCAGCCTAGGGTTATAAACATAAAAAGAAACTATGATTCAGTAGCTCCAGACCTAGCTGAACAATTGTTGGTTATTAAAAAACCACCTACACAGGCACCAACTTTTGAGCTGGTTAATGTTTCTGGTGAAGAGAATTTTTTAGAAGAAAGATTTATAACATTTGCATACAGATATAGATATGAGGACGGAGAGTACTCTGCATTGTCTCAGTTTTGCGAACCTGCATTTGTGCCCAAGAGCTTTGAGTATACTATAGACTCAGGTTTAAATGAAGGAATGGTAAACGCTTTTAACAGCGCTAATGTTACATTCAATAGTGGGGGAAGGTTGGTAAAATCTGTAGAGGTTGTCTTCAAAGAAACCACAAGCAATGTTATAAAGTCAATTGAGTTATTTAATAAACAAAACTTAGGATACGCAGACAACACTAACTATATTTTAAGCTTTAACAATAGTAAAATATATACAGTTCTTAACGCAACGCAGCTTGTTAGAATGTTTGACAATGTGCCGCTAAAGGCTCAGGCTCAGACAGTTATGGGTAACCGTTTAATATACGGAAACTATGTGGACGGGTATGACCTGGAGGACTTGAATCTGAACCCCATAAAACTAGAATATTTTACAGAACTTATTTCTGAAGAGATTGGGATAGGAGAATTTCCAGACGATAGCACTGCTTATATTTACTCTATTGATGTTCAGAGAAGCACACCAAATGCAGCGGCATTTTTTGACCTTGCTGATGTTGAGCTAAAAGCAGGAACAACTTTATTTTTTGAGATTAGATATGGACATGAAGGCTTCAGTGGAGACACACCTTATCCAGCTCAGACATCAAGTAACTTAGAGCTAGACTTTTCTTTTAATCTTCCCGTTGACTTTAACAGCCCTTATGAACTATCTATTGACCCAGCGTTTGTTAATTTTATAGGAACCGTAACCAACATAAAACCTGTGTATGATGGTGGGGGAGCAAATGAAACCTCTTGTGACGGTAACACCGTAACAGATAACTTTAACTGTTCGATACCTAACAACCTAGATGCGTTAGCTAAATTTGCTAGTGGGATTAGTGGGGAAGGCCAGCCAATAAGAATAATAAGTTCTCCGTCAAGTACAGAGATAGGTATTGTTCCTATTGCCATGAGGTTTGTTGATGCGCTAAACAATCCACAACAAAACGTATATGAGTACTACCAGGTATCTTCAGCAAGCGGTACATTTATAAGTACAGGAAACCCAAAGAGTCTTCATAGCGATAGAGATTATGAGATAGGTATAGTATATATGGATGAGTTTAATCGTTCTACTACAGCATTAGTTAGTCCACAGAATACAGTTCATGTAGGATGCTCAAAATCTGCAACCCAGAACTCTGTACAGGTAACTATTCCACAAGCACAGCTTGCGCCTTCTTGGGCTGATAGATATAAGTTTGTTATGAAGCCTGACTTTGAAGATTACAATACAGTGTATTCAAATCTTTTTATAGCTGACACTACAACATCTGCGGTATTCTTTTTATTAGAGGGTGAGAACGCAAGAAAGGTTCAGGAAGGAGATAGGCTAAGGGTAAAAGCGGATACAAGTGGTGTAACATCTAGATGTCAGTACGCTACCGTATTAACCAAGACTGCTGAGACTAGAGACTTTATAGTTCCTGCCCCTACTTCTGAATCTGGTCAAGAAATTCCAATACCTGCAGGGACTTACATGAAAATTATTCCTAATGACTTTACGGTAGTAGAGGCTGAGCTTCCATTTATATTAGAAGGGCACAAAAGTAATTGTGCGCAAAGAGGGGGTCAGCATCCAAGACTGTCATACCCTGTAAGTATTCCAGATGTAGATAATCCTGGACTCTATTTACAGTACGACATACCTCAGGGGTCTAGGGTAAATATAAATGTTACATTTAACAGGAACGGTACCAACGGAAAGTGTGAAAAAAGAGCGTATATACTAGAGCTTAAATTAGTAGCTTCCCAGGACTATGATAATTTCAAAGAGTTTTTTGATGGAGACAACATCGCGTCAAGACTTGATGGCGGTAGGGTTGAAGTTGCTGGAAGCCAGGATTGTCCTCCTCCTTACTTTGCTAATTACTATAACCCAGCCCTACGAGTTCCAGCGGATGGACAGATGCCTGAGGACAGATGTATTTATCAGTGGCAGTTTATAGAAGGTAACGAAAGTGGGACTCCAGGAGACCCTACAAATTCATTGTCCCTAGGCCTTGTAGGTACTAATAGTTGTGCAGGTGCTGCAAATAGTCAGAAGAGACGCGCATGTATTGATGCTACAATTGAAGTATTTAGGGCTGAGACCACGCTAGTTTTTGAAACAGAGCCTCAGGATGCTACTCCTGATTTATGGTATGAGTCAGCTGATGTTTATAGTATTGATAAAAACACTGGAACACACGAAGGTAATATACAGAATCAGACAGCGACTCAGCCAGCTATTATTAAAACTGATTTCTTTAATTGTTTTTCTTTTGGTAACGGGGTTGAGAGCTATAGGATTCGTGACTCTGTTGTGGGTAAAGAATTTTCTTTAGGTGAAAGAACCACTTCTACATCTGAGGTAGAGTTTAGACAGGCACATCGTTTTGCTGACTTAACATATAGTGGCGTATACAATGATGAGAGTAATGTAAATAAGCTTAATGAATTTAACTTAGGGTTACTAAACTTTAAGCCGCTTGAGGATGTGTACGGTCCTATTGAAAAATTAAGCGGTAGAGAAACCGATATACTTGTGCTTCAAGAGGATAAGATATCTTATGTGTTAGCAGGTAAGAATCTGATTAGTGACTCAGTTGGAGGAGGTACAGTTGCCTCTATACCAGAGGTGCTAGGAACACAGATAGCTAGGATTGAAGAGTACGGAATATCTAGAAACCCTGAGAGCTTCTGTTCATGGGGATTTGATAAGTATTTTACTGATGCCAAAAGAGGGGCTGTTATAAAACTAACAGGGTCTTCAGGGTCTAATGAACAATTAACAGTTGTATCTGAATCAGGAATGAGGTCTTGGTTTAGAGACAGGTTTATATCAAGTATCAATTATCAAAAAATTGGAGGCTTTGACCCGTACATGAACGAGTATGTTCTTAGTATGAATCCAACAGAACTACCTTCAGATGAGGAATGTATTGCCTGTGGTATCAATAGAGAATTTACTTTTAATAGCGACAAATCTGTTGAGTACTGCTTAGACCTAGGTACAGTAGTTGGAGATACAGCTTTAACTGTAACTGCACAAACACCATCAGGTTCTGAGCTTAGTTCTATTAGAGTTAGATACAACTCTGTTGATGTTGTGCCTACTACCGTTCTAAGTAACGGAACAACTGGATGGATTTTTGACAAGAACAGTGTTTCACAAAACACAGCAACAGTGTTTATTGAGGGTAAGAAAAACTCTTCTTTAACGGTTAGGCTTGCTTGTCCTGCTCCGTCAACAATTAAGGTGTATCAGATATGTATAACAAACACTCCTGATGCTGGCAACAATATTCATAACGAGTATAGGTGGACAGACGGTGCGTTTGTATCACCGCTTCACAGCGAGCAGGTTACCTTTTTAGACGAGACAGGTAATTTTGTTATAAGTCAATATTCAAGTATAGTAGCTCCACAAGGGGGAGGTGTTGTTCCTGCTAACGGTGCTCAGGTAAGTATTATATCTAACAAAAGACCAACGGATAGTTTTGTGTTCGACCCTTCTCAAGATTCTTTTTATTCGTTGAGAACAAGCACAAATTATCCACCAACACCTGCTGGAATATCAAGCTTACTAATTGATGCAGGAGCTCCGCTTCCTTTGAATGTTAGCCAGGCTCCGCTAGTTTATTCTGGAGAATTTACAATGCCATCGGTGGGAGGAAATTTATATCTAATATATGACTATAGACAGTCAACGCCTGCGAGCTTATGTTATTCAACATCAAGTCTTCAGAACGCTTGCTGTGATTGTCAGGAACCTTAAAAACAAAAAAAAAAATAATGCCACAGCTTGAAACATATTACCTAAACGGTCCCGACCTTGCGTCATCAACTGCTATCTTTACAGATATTGGAATGGATACCTGTGCCCCTGATGGATTTTATTCTGACGAGACTATTGCGCGTGAGCTGGTTAACTGTGTTTTACAGCCTGCTCAGAATTGTCCAGAGGAGTGTGTAGAGCCTAGCTTCTTTAGGGTTCTAAATCCACAGAGTGTCTGTAATACTTTTTGTCAGACAGGCTCTTCTTTCGATATAGATATAGAGTTTACTACTGTTTCTGGTAACAGCTATACTCAAATAACTGTTGGAGATGTAATATCTGGTGCCTCGATTCAGGATGGTTTTTATGCTGTTTCGGAGTTTGAAACAACAACAAGCAACCCTTCAACGACTTTTAAAATGTTAGAGATTGAGAACCAGACAGTTTTATTTATTTACGGGTGTGGTGTAGGTCAGGCATGTGACGTTCTTTAATTTAAAAATATGGAAGAAAACTTTTTATACACACTAACATACAGCGAATCCTCTAAGGGCTGGCCTTCTTTTTATTCTTACTATCCTGAGATTGTAAAAGGAATGAATCAGTTTATGTATAGCTTTAAAGGGGGTAACCTTTACGAGCACAATACAAACGATGTAAGAAATAATTTTTACGGAGAGCAAGGGGTGTCTACACTAACAAGTGTATTTAATGACGGTCCCTTGGAAAACAAGAAATTTAAAACAATTGCCCTGGAGGCAGATGATTCTTGGGCAGGAACTTTTGCAACAGACTTACAGACAACTGGATTTATTAACTCTTCTGAGTTTGAACAGAAGGAAGGAGACTGGTTCTCTTACATTAGAAACGAAGGAAGTGTTCCAGCCAACGCAGACCAATATCCTTTACGCTCATTAACAGGTGTTGGTGTAAGTGACAGTATACAAGTTGGACTTGTAGATACAGAGATTACGTTTGTTCCCCCAACTATAATAGACTCAATGTTGTCTATTGGAGATGCGTTTTATTTTGGAGTTGAGGTTCTAGGGGTTCTACAGCCCAGCCTGGCAGGTATAGTTACGTCCGTTGTTCTGTCAAACGATGGAACATCTAAGGTTATAATTAATACTTTTGTTCCAGGAGCAGGAACTATACCCTCAGATACTGAATATTTCTTATACATTAAAAACTCTATAGCAGAGTCTCAGGGTGTGATGGGTCATTTTTGTGAATTCACCTTAACAAATAACAATACCAGTGCCACAGAATTGTTTGCTGTAAAAAGTCAAGTGTTTAAAAGTTTCCCATAAAATTCATATCTTTGTAAAAGCTATGAGTATATTAAGTTTGTTTAAGAGAAAAAAAAATAAGCCAGAGAATATACTAGAGCATGTTCATAAACATAGGGGCGTTCTTTGGGAAAACATTAGGTTGTTTAAGGAGGGTCTTATATCGCATGAGGATTCGGTTGTGCATCACACTCCAGAAATGGATGAGGTAATGCCAGTTAATCATCACTTGAAAGACGGGTTATACACGAGAGAAATATTTATGCCTAAGGGTATGCTTGTGGTTAGCTTTATACATAAGCAAAGCCATCCATCTTTTTTTTTAAAAGGAGAGATGTCTATTGTGTCAGACACAGGAGAGATTAAAAGAATAAAGGGACCCATGAAGGTCATGACAGATATAGGTACGCAAAGAGTTGCTTATATCCATGAAGACACAACCTGGGTTTGTGTTTATAGAACAGACGCAACAACAATAGAGGAAGCTGAGAAAGAGGTTTATACAGAAAACTATAAAGAACTTCCTGAGCACGTTATATTAAATAAAAAATTATTATGTCAGGAGCAATAGCAGCATTATCAATAACAGCAATAACAGCAGGTATGAGTTTTATTAAGGCTGGTAAAGACAGGAGAGCAGCAGAAGCAGCAGATTTAACAGCGGAAATCGGAATGAAGGAAGTTGAGAAAGCTTTAACTAAAAACGAGATGGCTGCACTTTCGATTCAAACAGAGGCCTATGAAAGAGAGTCAGATGCGTTAAAGACAGCGGCCAAAACAGAAATGGATAGTGTCCGCGAGGGAGACCAGCGTGGAGTACTAGCTGGAAGCAGCAGGGTACAAGCTGGAGTAACTGAAGCGTCAGGAGGACAGAGGACAGCAATGGGACAAGAGCTGATGGATTTAGAAAGACTTAAGGCTGATGAGGAAACTAGAAAAAATGACATAGGAATTCAGTTAAAGCTTGGAGAGGTGGCAGGTGCTCAGCAAGCAGCCGCTGCTTTATCAGATTCTGCTGCTGCAGGTAATGCCGCTGCAATGCAGGGTGTTGCAAGCGCTGCAATGCAGGGTGTAAACATGGCAACAGCAAGCACCTACGGAAAATCTTCTGAAGCAAAAGAGCTTGGAAGAAAACAAAACAAATATACCAGGCAACAGAGAAGAGATTCTGATTTAACTAGAAAAGAATTTAACACACAGAAACTTCCAGGGATGCAAAAGCAATACCAAACTGAAATAAGTAACTTAACACTAGGAGGGGCCCTGCCTACTAAGCAAGTCTCTAAAACTTTTAAAGATTCAAATGGAGTGGAACAAACGAAATTAGTGGATGCTGCTAGAACAGATTTAACCGACATTGCGGACATGGGTCAGGAGGAGTTTCAGAACTTTATGCTGGAGCTTACCCCAGAGCAAAGAGACTCGGTGTTGTATCAGTTGAAATTAAAAAATTAGTATTATAATATATGAGCTACTACGGATATATAGAGAGAGAAAATAGCACTGCACTTGATTGGCAGACTATTGGCAAGGAACTAAGTGATGGTCTTTTAAAGGCTGGTAAAGATAGACAGGACAGAAGAGACGAAATAGAACAGGACTCAATAGACTATCAGACGACACTGGATGAGTCTCCTTCTGGCAATTATAAAACTGCTAACACCTTTGCGCTCAATCATGCAACAGACGCATCAAGAGCTAGGCTTATTCAGGATAGGCTTTTTAAAAATGGTATAATGTCCGACAGACAATATACTGTAGCTCGTCAGAATTTAAGGGACGACACTAACAGCCTTTTTGGATTAAGTAAAGAATACCAAAAGGAGTACGATGAAAAAATGGTTAGGTTTAAAAATGATGAGAGTCAAGTACTTGAGTCTATGCTTATGGAGAATATAGAAGGGCTTGCTAATCTTAGTAACGCAGGAACTTTTATAAATATGGAAAGCGGTCAGGTAAGTATTGGTACCTACGTAGGAGAAGGGGACGAAAGAAAGCTATCAAATAGCCCAGAACACCACATGACTGTTAATCAAATGAGAAACAGGTATAAGCAACAGTACGATAAGTTTGATTTGAGTGCAACAATGACTCAAGAGGCAGAGCGTACTGCTCAGTATACAACAGCTCTAAGGACGGCAGGTGGAGAGAACTATGTAGGAACTATAGAATCACTCCTAGACCCTACAAAGAGAGGACGTGACGAAGACGGTGCTCTGACTGATGCAATAAGTGATTTTGAGAAGTATGAAAAGGAGATGATTAATAGTCATATTGGTAACGAATACCATGCGTTGTCGATACTTACAAACAGTTTGAAGTTTGATAAAGATGGTAATGCTTACTACCCAACTCTTGACCCTCTTCTTAAAGGTAAGGTGAAGGATGGTAAACAATACGTTCTAGTAGAGGATGATGGAAGCGGAACAATAACGGTTGATATGACCCCAGACCAAACAAAAGCTGTATTCAAAACCGCACAAACAAACTTCAGAAATAAACTAGACTACAAAGAAACAAAAGCTGTTTACACAGAACCTAAAAAAACTGATACGTCAAAACAAAATAATAAGATTGAGGCGGCTGAAGAAGAAATTGTAAGCTCATGGAACACGTTGTACTATGGAACTAATGCACAAAAAAAGACTGCCATAACTAACCTACTAAACTCTAAGATAGCTAAAGGAAAAAGGAATGATGGTACAGACAGTATACTAGCTATTGACATAACTAAAAATGGTGAAATCGAGGTGAGTTATAAAGACCCAACTCTTAACCAAGTAATTCCTTATGACCCAAATAATATAACGCTAGAAGATTGGGCTAGGTTAGGTAACTTTATACATGGCGTAGATGATATAGAGACTGTTATGGGTCGTGCTGGAGGTACTCTAAGTGGTACAGATGGTAGTAGAAGACTAGGCGTTGGCTATATTGATAACGTTTTTGCTAACAGGCAGGGTGATTCACAGTCAGAAAGCCAGGGTGCTGCATTTAAAAGAATACTAGAGACCAAATTTGATGATACCCAAGAAGCTACTGTAAAGACCATGGTTACTACTGCAGGAGATAATGCTAACGATAACTTTGTGGCTAACTATACTGATAGTATGCCAGCTGGATTTAAACTTCAACCACTCAGCAAAATGGGTGATAATCGTGGTAAGTTTGTTAGGATTGCATACACAGACCCTAAAGGTGTAAAAACATTTTCTGAAGAGATTAATATAAGTGATGATGGTTCTATGAAAAAGATAAGAGACTACATTACAAAGCAAAGTGGAACAGAGTCGGCTATGATACAGCAGGCATTATACATTAAGAATAACGGAGGAAAAGCTTCAGGTGTGCCTAAATATAAAACTAGAAAAGAAAGAGGCGGAGTCGGTGCAGCATACCCAGTTAGTAACTAATTACAATTAAAGCATGTTAAATATAGATAAAGAGCAGTTAGAGCAGTCACACAGAATGTTTGTGGCCGAGGGTTACGAAGGAAACTTGGAACAGTTTTCGCAGCTAATGAAGAATAACCCTGCAGCATTGAACGATATGTTCGGTCTTTATGTAGAGGCAGGCTATCGCGATTCAAAGGATGCTTATGCAGAATTGATTGGAGCAAAGCCTCCAAAGACAGTAAAAAAAAAAGTCGTTACGGAATCCAGTGGGGAAGCTGGTTCTTTGGATTCGTCAGAAACTGATGGTTCACCAATACAAAACCCAACTGAAGCTGAGCTAGAGGAACTTCTTCAAGCTCCCAACACACAAGCGCAGGAGCCTATAGGAATGTATCCTGACAGCAGTGAGGTGGACGCTTATAGGGAACAAGAAATTGCCAGTGCTGGTACTCAAATTGAAGAATTCAGAGCAGAAAATGAGATTTACCAGCAGCAGAGGCCTGAGGACATGGCTATTTTCCTGGCTGAAGAACAAGAGCAAAAGAATCTTGAAGCAAAGCAGAGGCAAGACAGCTTGTTACTTCAACAAGAAGGCGATGCTTTTCAGCAGGACCTTTCAGTTATTAATACTGAACTTATAAAACAGGATGAAGAGACTGCAATTGCTTTACTAAGAGATAAATTTCTAAAATACGGATTTACATTTGAGAAGACTGGCATGGGCGATGCTGTTATTGTTTCAAACTTTGACGGAACAGCAACAGAGACTATAGACCTACAGCCCTTTATGTCATCGTCTGAAGTACTGGAGTCTAAGAAACTAAAAGACTTTATAACTAATAACGCTAAGCAAGAGTATCAAGACAATGAGTTTGAAGACCTTGCCTTTCAATCAGACAAGGCACAGAACCTACGTGTAGCTCCAAGAATAAATGAAGACGGAACTGAGTCTACAGTTCTTATGACAGACTACGAGGCTAATGGTAGATTTTATGCTATCCCTACACTGTTTCCCAAGGACCCTAATTTTTATGGAAGTAAACCTAAAGACTGGATGGAGCTTGATTTTGAAGAAGCTAAAAAGTTAGCTGAAGAAAGAGGTGAAGTCTTTGAGTTTAAAACCGCAGAAGAAGCAGCTAAGTTTGCTGAAGGTTCTTGGAAAGATACCCACGCAACAAACGTAATAGGTAAACAAATATATTCTGAAGCTGGTTTAAACTTTGCAGCAGAGGATGATAAGTACAATCAGTACTTAAAAGCTAGAGATACTAGAATATTTTTGAACGACCAGGTAGATGATTTGGGTAGAGATTTAATTAGTGAGCTGACGCCAGAAGAAAAAGAATTGTACGGTGGTTATTATGTAAATGGAGTACTCAGGGACGATGCTGCTCAGGTTGCAAAAGAACAAAGAGAAATAGAAAACGAACTATACCTTGAGGTTAATACCGAAGAAAAAATAAAGCTCAGAGAAGAGTTTGACCTTAAGACACACAAAAAATACGAAGCATTATCCCAGAAAGCAGCTAAAGAAAACAGACAACTGCTGTTTGCTCAGGACGAGCTAGATGTTTTGTCTTTAAAAGAATTTGGTGTGCCTGTCAAAGACTTAAAAAATGTTGTGCCTGTAAATGAAACACAGGCAGAGCTAATAGACGACCTTATAATACAGACA
>TARA_R110000803_G_scaffold210336_1_pt1 | contig 33809 bp, 31 predicted proteins | sample TARA_R110000803 | Tara Oceans TARA_R110000803 (sample SAMEA4397772) | marine metagenome | biome: Polar Biome; feature: [SRF] surface water layer (ENVO:00010504); material: water (ENVO:00002006), including particulate matter (ENVO:01000060) such as... | depth 5 m | reverse complement strand
GGGGGGAGAACAGTCCCCGCCACTTGGAAAGTTCAGTGGACAAGAAAGAGACTCCTCCCCCTGAAAGGGGGAGGCTGGGTGGGGGTCCGATACCAATGCCTCAAGCGAAGCCTGTCCTCGCGAAGGCGGCGATCGAGACGAGTCTGATGGCGACCATACAAAGGGGCGGCGAGTCAGATAAGGCTTCCGCCTTGATTGTTACTCGGCGACTTCAAGCTCAGTAGGGAAAAAGACGGTCGCTCGGGTTCCACCTCCGGGCCGGTTCTGGACCGTCAATGTTGCGCCTTGGGCGCTGAGGAGTGCGCGGGCAATCGTCAGGCCAAGGCCGCTGCCGCCGGTTTCCCGGTTTCTCGAGGGTTCGGCGCGGTAGAACGGGTCGAAGATGTGCTCCAGCGCTGCTTCGGGGATGCCAGGACCGCGATCCTCAACCCGGATTGTCAGACCCTCTGCAGTGCGTTGTGTCGAGAGTTCGACATTGCCCGCATAAGCTTTCGCATTGTCGGTGAGGTTGGTCATCGCGCGCGTGAGCGCGGCCCGCTCTGCAGCAACCCAGAACTGTTCTTCCTGGACACTGGTCTCAACGGGGTAAGGCAATGAGGCGGCAAATGCCGGAAGGAAGTCACAGATATTGACGAGTTCCGGCCTCGAGGTCGGCTGTTCAGCGCGGGCATAAAGCAGCATGTCGCTCAACAGTCGCTCCATCAGGTCGACATCTCCCTGGAGGAGGTCGGCTTCCGCCGAGCCGATCCTCTCCAGCCTCAGCTTCATATGCGTGAGGCTGGTTCGGATATCGTGCGCCAAGGCCGCCAGCATCCGCGACCGGTCCGCGAGAAGGCTCTGAACGCGATCCTGCATTTCGTTCAGGGCGCGGGTCACACGCCGCAGATCTTCTGTGCCTTTCTCCTCGATGGGTTTCGGCTTTGTCGTCCGTCCGATCATGTGTGCGGTTTCCTCAAGTGCCCGCAATGGCCGGAAGACAAATCTGAGCCCGACAAGACTCGCCACGAAGACGGCAATGACAATCATCAGCACAAGCCATGTGCCCGGGGTGCCGAACGTCGCCGTGGGTGACATGAGCACGGTCAGAACCTGGCCGTCACTCATCTCAAGCGAGACTTCCAGGGCCGATATGCCACGCATGGGAGGGCCGGTCAGATTGTGCTGCGCCTCGATGAGTTCGCCCGAGCGCACCATGCGGAAACGTGGCTCCCGGTCGGCGATCGCGGCGATGGTCTCGTCACTGCTGTTGCGGAACGGTGCGCCAAGCGCGTCCGACGGAGTGGCGCCGTCGGGAAACTGGGCCTGCACGATTGCCTTGCGTCTCGGGCCTGAAAATGCCGACAGGACGACGGGCCTCGCTTCCTCGGGAACATTCTCCAGCAGGAAGACAAGTTCCGAGGTCGCTTCGGCATGCTGTTCCATGATGTCCGGAAACAGCCAGAACATCAGCGTGGTCTGCAGCAAGACCTGTAGGGCAACTCCCATGACCGTCAGTGTCCCAACGAAGATTGCTGCGACCTGAAGAAACAGAGACCTCTGGAAGAAGGACAGCACAGATTTCATTGCCGGGTCTTTTCAACAGGCGCTGCGAAGGCATATCCCATGTTTCGCACAGTTTTTATGAGCGATGATCGCCGGGATTCCGGTTCAAGCTTGCTGCGCAGGCGGCTGATATGCGTATCGATGCTGCGATCGAACGGGTTCGCTGCAGCCCCTCTTGAGTATTCCAGGAGCTGATCGCGGCTCAGTATGCGCGGTGCATGCTCCACGAGCGCCAGAAGCAGGGCAAACTCGCCGGACGTCAAACTGATTTCATGTTCGCCAGACCGGAGTGAACGTGTTTCGGGGTAAAGTTCGAACCCCTCAAAGGCATAGCAGACTGCTTTGCGGCGAATGTCTCCCGGCTTGAGTGGTGGCGCGCGGCGAAGGATCGTCTTTATCCGGGTGACAAGTTCCCGGGGGTTGAACGGTTTTGGCAAATAATCGTCCGCGCCAAATTCGAGACCGAGGATCCGGTCGACGTCGCTCCCAAGCGCCGAGAGCATCAGGATGGGAATATCGGATTCAAGGCGGAGCCGCCGGCAAAAGCTCGTTCCGTCCTCGCCCGGCATCATGACATCGAGAACGATCAGGTCGACGCTTTCGGTAGCCAGGTGCTTCTCTGCCTCGGCAACGGACCTGCCCACGGCAACATCCATGTGATTTCGCTCCAGAAGATCCCTGACAAGGGTCCGGATATCGGCGTCGTCATCGACAACAAGGATGCGTGGCTCATTCATGATTGAAGAATAGGCTGGCCGCCATTCTCAGGAAAGTAGGGTTTCTTTACGGTTTGTTGCGGACTGGCCGACGCTCGCCACAAATCGTGAAGAAACCGCGCCTGGCCGACAAACTGACGAAACGTCCGTGATCCAGTTTCCGCCTCAACGGCCTCAAGGGCCAAGAAACGGAGACAGAATTTATGAACCAGACTCTTTATTCCCGCGTGCGGATTCGTGCAGTATTGCTTTTTATTGGGGGCACTGCCCTGGCAGGGGCTGCAACCGCCCAGTCGGGCGACCGCGAGCCCGCTGATCGCGATGCGCTGAAGCTGAAGCTCCAGGAGATGGACATCTCGCCCGAGCAAATCGACGAGCCGGCGTCCCGCCGGGCCGAATTCATGCGGGGTGCGGATGCAAACACCGACGGAGTGCTGACGATGGTCGAACTCGAGCTCGCGCTTGAGGCAGGATTTGCCCGTATCGATCGGAACGCGGACGGATTGGTCGGTCTTGGAGACGCCCCGCGCCTCGCCGGTCGCGATCGCTTCCTTTCGCGCGTGACGCCCATGATCGCAGAGCGCGACGCCAATGGCGATGGAAGCATGAGTTTCGCCGAATTCTCGGAGCCGCCCCTGAGCAAATTCTCCCTCATGGACGAAGATGGCGACGGGCAAGTCAATTTGGATGCAATCGTCGACGCCGCGAACGCGGGCAGCGCCTCAGAGGACACGTAGCGGGCGCACATTATTCCATCCGGCCAACGCGGCCCGGCCCTCTCAGGGGATGCCGGGCCGCGCGACGGCTGTCTCGTTCAACAAACTGCATTCACCGGCCATCAGCCATCGGGCTGTCCAATTCCGGAGTTCCCTCCCATGCAAATTCCAATTCATCACCCGGCCTGGCCCGGCGTCCGACGCGCGGGTGATCCTGTCGTGCGGGCAGACACTCGCTCCTGGAGGGCAGTCTGATGTCCCCCTCAATTGCCCGCGTTCTGACCGGAACGTTTGCTTCAGTACTGGCTGCCGGCTGCACCCTGACGCCGCCGCCGCAAACGCCTGAAGTCGTCCTTGAAGTCAGCGATCTGGATCGCTTCAACGGGGCCGATGCGGCAACGCCGGAGATCGCATCTCTCGAAGCCTGGTGGCGTCAAATCGGCGGCAAAGCTCTCGACGCATGGGTTGGGGTTCTGCGCCGCGACAGCCTGTCGCTTCATGAAGCGCGCCTGCGGGCCGTTCAGGCCAGGGAACAAGAGCGTCTCATGCGTTCTGACAGCCGCCCGGCAGTATCGGTGACCGGCGGGGCCACGACTTCAAGAAGTCTCGGACCAGATGGCCGGTTTTCGTGGTCGGATGGCTACTCAGCAGGTCTGGACGCCAGTTTCGACGTGGATGTTTTCGGTCGGCTGCGGACGTCCGAGCGCGCAGCTGCCTATTCGGCAGCAGCAGCCGAGCTCTCGTATCGCGCCGCGGAGCAACGCGAGATCGCGGCGCTGACGCGAAACTGGATCTCTGCAGCGACTCTGCAACGGCGCCTGGACCTCGCAATGGCCAATGCAGACAGCTTCCGGACAACGTTCGAATTGACAGATCAGCGATACCGGGCTGGATCACCTTCCGTTTCTGCGAGCGATGTACAGATTGCGCGCCAGAACTTCGACACCGCCCTCATAGATATTCCCAATCTCGCCGCACAGTTGGGTATCCAGCTGATGGTGATCGACGAGCAGCTCGGACGGCTGCCTGGCGAGAGCGCACCGGAGTTTTCCGGAACGCTTCTGTCGATGACGAGTCTCAACATCCTTGTGGGACAGCCCGCTGAACTGCTGGCAAACCGTCCGGACGTCGCTGCTGCGGAGCTTGCCTATCTTGCGGCCCTGGAAGACGTCGGTGCCGCGCGCGCAAGCTTCTATCCGGCCCTGAGTTTGTCTGCCGGGCTGACCTTCCAGGAGGATACGCCGGAAGACCTGTTCGACTGGGACCGGCACATTGCCCGCCTTGCTGCGTCATTGGCACAGCCTGTCTTCACAGGCGGCCGGCTCGAAGCCCGGCTTCGGCTTGAACAGGCCCAGGCAGAAGAACTCGCCGCCGCATATGGGCGCACAACACTTGCGGCTGTCGTCGATGTGGAGATCGCCCTCGAAAACCTGAACGGCCTGACCGGGCAGAAAGCCCGGCTCGAAGCGGCGGTGGCCTCGGCTCGCCTTTCGAACGAGCTCGTACAGAACAGGTACCGTCAGGGCCTCGTCTCGATTCTTGCCGTGCTCGAAACGCAGCGCAGCCTCAACGCCGCAGAACAAAACCTCATCTTGACCGAACAGACGCTGGCGAATGCGCAGGTTGACCTGTTCCTGAGCCTCGGTGGCGACTGGACCGGCGTCGCCGCTCCGTCTGCTGAGGCTTCCGCCGCTTCCACCACGCGAACATCCGGAGACTAATCATGCCCGCCGATACGATGCATCACCCGCTTGAGGAGCAGCCCCGGCTCTCTGAGCCCGCCCCGAAAGACACGCGATTGCGCGGCCTGATACAGGTCGGACTTGTTGCAGGTACACTTGCGGTCGGGCTCGGCCTGAACGCCACCCTGTCGACAGGGTCGAGCACACCTCAGATCAGGGCGACCGGACCGGCCGTTCTTTCTGTTGAGGTCATCCGGCCTGACGCACAGGCTTCTCCGCTGAAAGTGTCGGAACACGGCACGGTCGAGGCGCGAAATGCGATCGAGCTCAGCCCGCAGGTAGCCGGCCGAGTGGTTTACGTCTCGCCGAACCTCGCCTCCGGCGGCACCTTCAAAGTCGGCGAGGTCCTGTTCAGGATCGACGACGCAGATATCCGGGCCGCACTCCGTCGGGCCAGGGCTGAAGTCGCGGCCGCGCAGGCCGACCTTCTGGTCGAACGCGCAGAGGCTGATCTCGCACGGCGGGAATGGGCGACCGTCAATCCCGGTCAGGCAATCCCGTCCCTGGTGGCGCGCGAACCGCAAACTGCACGGGCCGAAGCGGCCGTCGAGGTTGCGCAAGCCGCCCTTGCCGACGCGCAACTCAGGCTCGCGCGTGTCGAGGTGAAAATGCCCTTTGAAGGACGCGTCCTGTCTACGTCTATCGAAGTCGGGCAGACGCTGAACGCGGGGCAGAATTACGGCCGCGTCTACAACCAGCAGGATCTGGAAATTTCCCTGCCCGTTACGGCAAGAGCTCTCGCCGCGCTCGACCCTGCCGTCGGCCGCCAGGCCATCGTGCAGAGGCAAGGTCAGACGGCTGGCATTCCTGCGTCTGTCAGCCGGGTGGATGCCGATATTGATCCGCAGACGCGGCTGGCACGGCTTGTCCTGACACCCGAAAGTGACGCCGGATTGCGACCCGGAGAATTCATTGAGGCGGACATTATCGGGCCAGTGTTCGAAAGCGCCTTTCGCCTTCCTGAGCGGGCCCTGTCAGAAAACCTGACCGTCTGGGTTGTGGAGAATGGCGTGCTTGCGCCGCGCCAGCCGGAAATCCTGTCGATTGAGAATGACCTGCTCGCGACCGAGCCTTTCGATACCGCTGAAGGGGTCATTGTCTCGCCTCTCATTGATCCCCATCCGGGAACGCCCGTCAAAATTGTCGGCCAGTACGCGGACGGAGGAACAACGCTATGATGAAGTCGAGACCAGACATGCGGGGTCTTGTCGCCTGGTTTGCAGGCAACTCTGTCGCAGCGAATCTCCTGATGGCGGCACTGCTGGTTGGCGGTGTCCTGATGATGAGCCGGACAAATGCGGAGATCCTGCCGCCGATCGACCCGAGAGCCATTTCCATCAACGTCGGCTATCCCGGAGCCACACCCGACGAAGTCGAAGATTCCATAACCAGGCGGATCGAGGATGCCGTCGTCGGTCTCGAAGGGGTCGAACGGGTCAGCTCTTCGGCTGTTGAAGGGCGAGGCATGGTGACGATCGAACTCAATGACGTCATCGATGCCGAGACTGTTCGCGACAGCGCTCAGTCCGCTGTTGACCGACTGATCGCGTTTCCGCCCGAAGATGCCGATGAACCGGAAATCATGATCGTCAAGTCGGTCTCGCCGGTGATGCGGCTGATCGTCGTCGGAGATGTCGGTCAACGCGCGGTCAAACGCGCGGGCCAGAAACTGGAACGCGAACTCCTGGCGATCGACGGCATCAGCAGCGTGACGCTGCAGGGCGCCCGGGCCGACGAAATATCCATTGAGGTTTCAGAGGATGCGCTGCAGGCCTATGGCCTGAGCCTCGATCAGGTTGCAAATGCTGTCAGGGCGTCCTCGCTCAACCTCTCTGCAGGGGCCATTCGCACAGAAAGCGGGGACATTCTTCTGCGCACAGACAGCGAAGCGCGGTCCGGCGACTCATTCTCCGACATCGTGGTGCTCAGCGACCAGTCGGGCCGGCGAGTGACCCTCGGCGACATCGCTGAAATCAGAGACGGTTTCAGCCAGGACCCACTGGTGAACACCTATAACGGACGGCCGGCCGTGTTCCTTCAGATCGACCGCGCCGCTGACGAAGATGCCTTCAAGGTGCAACGCGCCGTTTCTAGGTTCCTCGCGACCTACAAGCCGTCCCCTGGAATAGAAGTCATCGTCACGGCGGATACAACCGAGACCATCCGGGACCGTATCAATCTCCTCGCCCGAAACGGCGTGCTTGGCCTCTGCCTCGTCTTCCTCTTCCTGGCGCTGACCCTGGACCTGAGGCTCGCTGTCTGGACCTGTGTCGGCATTCCCGTCGCCTTTCTCGGCGGGCCTATCCTTTTCGGCAATCTCACAACGATCAACATGACGAGCCTGCTCGGCCTGATCATGGTGCTGGGCATTGTCGTCGATGACGCCATCGTTGTGGGCGAGAACATCTATGACCATCAGCTTCGCCATGGCTCGGGAGTCGCAACAGCTGTAGCGGGCACGAGGAGCGTCCTCGCGCCGGTCATCATCGGGGTCATGACGTCGATGATCTCCTTCGCCACGCTGCTGCAGTCGCCAGGCATGATGGGCCAGTTGCTCCAGCCTGTGCCGATCGTGGTCCTGAGCGTCCTTGCCATCTCGCTGATCGAGGTTTTCCTGATCTTGCCGTCCCACCTCGCTCATGGCGGCGAGTGGAGCGTTGGCGCCATGGCCCGGCTCAAGGGCGCAGTCCATGGTGTCATCGAAAGCGTCCGGGACCGGTGCGTGATCCCGGCCGTCGGCTGGACCGTGCGGTATCCTTATGCAGTTGTTGCGGTCTGCGCAGCCATCCTGATTGCCGCCACTGGCCTGCATACTGGTGGGCACGTCCGGTTTGTCTTCTTCCCCGCGGTTGAAAGCGACGAGATTACCGTGTCGCTCGAAATGCCGGCAGGCGTGCCATTCGAACAGACCGAAGCCGCCATGGACCAGGTGGTGGATGCAGCGCTCGCATCGGTGGGTGGTCCGCAATCGGACCTGTTCAAATCCCTTTCGGTCACTGTCGGCGGCCGGCTGGCGTCCGGCTTCGGCGCCGAGGGAACGGTGACGCAGGCCAACATCGCCATGGCGACGTTGGAACTGGCTCCGGCGGGCGAACGCGACCTGTCAGCGACGGAGCTGGAAAGGCGCTGGCGCGACGCCGTCGGGGACATTCCGGGCGTGAAGAGCCTGATCTTCGAATCGTCCTCGCTTTCAGGCGGTGCGGACATCAGCTTCAACCTTTCACACGCCGATAGCGCCGCCATTGCAGCCAATGTCCAGGTGCTGACTGCCCGGCTTGCCGAGATTGACGGCGTGACCGAGATCGACACGACCGCTGAGCCGGGCAAGCGCCAGATCGTGTTCACCCTGACGCCGGCCGGATCGGCGGCGGGCCTTACCGTCGCCGATCTCGCGCGGCATCTGCGCAGTGCGTATTTTGGTGAGGAAGTGCAACGCTTCCAGCGGAATGGTGAGGAAGTCGAAGTCTATGTGCGCTTTCCGGAGAGCGAACGCCGGAGCCTTGGCGACCTCGCGCGGCTCCGTATTCCGTTGGCCGGCGGCGGGACGATCGCTCTCGGTGCGGCGGCGGAGATAGAGGAAACCCGCAGCTTCCTGTCCATCGACCGGGTGGACGGCCAGCGGATCGTCACCGTGACCGCCGATGTCGACGAGGCGGTCACGACACCGAGCCGGGTCAACGCCTTCATCACGAGCGAAATCATCCCGGCCCTGAAAGCCGGTGATCGGGGCCTGCGCATCGTCGCCGATGGGCAGACGCGCGATCAGGCAGAAGAGCTGCGGTCGCTGCTCCGGAATTTCGCCATTGCTGTGCTGCTCATCTATGTGCTGCTGGCAAGCGTCCTGCGTTCCTATGTGCAGCCGCTGCTGATCCTCGCGATCATTCCGTTCGGGCTTGTCGGTGCAATCCTCGGACACATGGCCATGGGCTATGACGTGACGTTCCTCTCGCTCTTCGGGGTCGTTGCGCTTGCCGGGGTCATCATCAATGACAGCGTCGTCCTGCTCGATTATTTCAACAAGCTGGAGCGCGAGGGCGGGGACCGGCTTGCCAATATCGTCGAGGCGGTACGCCGGCGATTCCGCCCGATCCTGCTGACAACGCTGACCACGGTGCTCGGCTTGCTGCCGATGATCGCGGAGACCAGCATTCAGGCCCAGTTCCTGATCCCCATGGCGCTCAGCCTCGGCTTCGGAATCCTGTTCGCGAGCATCGTCATCTTGCTGCTCGTCCCCGCACTTCTCGCGCTTGGGACGAAGACCACAGCCATCGAAGATGTGACCGGATCAAATGCCGAGCTTTCGCTTCCCGTGTGAGGCCCGGCCCATGCCTTTTGCAAACAGAAAGACCTCCCAATGAAATACCTTCCAATTTTCGCAATCGCCTCGCTGGCCGGATGTGCAACTGCAAGCCCCGCAGAGCGGGCAGCATTGCTGGACGTGTCCATCGCGTGCGCCACGGCAGATGCCGATATCGCTGCACTCGAAGCCGCCCACCCATCATCGGGTGAACGCGCGCGGTCGATCCTACAGAGTGCAACGCCTGTTGGCGTCGTCACCGGCGCAGCCACACGCAGCTATGCCGATCGCGCCTCTGTCGCCATCGGAAAGACCGGTTCCGACATCGAGGCCCGTATCGCTGAAATCAAGCAGCAGTGCCCATCGTCGGGCACCGCAAATCAAACAAAAATCGAAGGATAAACCTGCAATGAAACGTTACAATATTTTCGCTGCAGCGGCCGCCATCAGCCTTGCCGCCGCCTGTCAGTCCGTCCCTGTGGAACCTGCAACCAACGCACTTCATTTTGCTGAATCCGAAACAGGCGAAGGCCAGTTCTTTCCGCGGGTCACGGCAACGGAGGTTCGGCCGGTGCGCTTCGGCGCGATGGGCGGCGCGAGTCCGGAGCAGAGGCAATACTTCACGGACCGGGTAAACATGGAAACATCCGGCCGGGGCCTGGCCGCGCCCATTGTTGTCCAGAGCACGGGCGATGACCAGGATGTTCTCGTGGTCATGGTGTCCGGGTTCCATGAACCCCTGACACCCTACATCTCACGCGGCCTGCTCGCCCGGATGACATCGATCATCCGCTTTGCACCGACCATCACGGAAATGGGGCTCAGTCAGGAGCTTGATATTTACGATGTGGCTGCAGTTCTGGGCTTTACGCAGATCGTCGTAACAGATGGACGAGAGGTCAGCTTTGGCACGAAACTCGAAAATGTTTCCGCATATGATTGGTTGAACGACGTGTCGGACTAACGAGCTTGGGACGGCCCACTCACCAGTGAATCAATCGCTGAGCGCTTCACGTGCGCCAAGAACGAGTGCGCATTCTTTTGCTGTGCAACACATCCCGGCGAACCTAGCTTGCTGACTTATGTCCGCCTGAGCACGCGGCCCGCCACCTCGATTTGTTTGAACCGAGCCAGGGTCAGAAATAGGAAGGTGATTGGCGACAGACAAAATGCGGGCCATGTGCAGCACTGTAGCTCCTTCTCATCGAGGTCCGCAAAACCCCACCATCACTTGCGATATTTGTTCAGTTTTTGATGGGATTCTGGGTAGATTTCTGCGGACAAAATGGGCGACCTTAGGGTACGTCCAGCGCGTGCTGTAGCGATATCAACTCTTCTCCTTACCGACGGCACCCCTCCCGTGACCGGCAGGAACTCACCAAAACCGACGGTCTATTTTGGTCGTCAAATTGGTGAACAACTCGAAGGTGAGACAGACACGACGAAGGCGCGCCAGACTTGAGTTCAGCGGCTAAGATCAGCTTTGCAAGCTGTGCAGTCCGCCCAACAAAAGTATCGACACCGCAAGCAATGAGAAGAACAACCGACTCTCGACTTGCGCTGTCGTGACATCTTGTTCCGATTTGCACCTGGCGAGCATGTATTCAATCATCCGCCTGCCCCTGCTTTGTTTCTTCCGGCCAGTATAGCCGCATGGGATTGTGCTTAAGCAACTTCGCCTGAAGCACGCGCGTTGGAGCAATGCGCGGGATGAGATCGACAAGATGACCGTCATCGGGAATGGCGTGCTGCATGTTCGGGTGCGGCCAATCGGTTCCCCACAGTACCCGGTCCTGAAACTGTTCTACGAGTGGGGCGACCGCTGCGACGAAATCATCGAAAGGAGGGCCGGCTTTACTCAACCGTTCTGCGCAGCTGACCTTGGTCCAAATGGTCGGGTGCGCCTCCAGAAACTGGCGAAACGTGCGCATGTCGGCACTGTCAGGTCCACCGCTTACATCGGGCCGACCCATATGATCAATAATTATGGGTGTCGGTATCGCCTCCATGAAAGGCGTCAGCTCTTCGAGAAGATCAGCTTCGAAATAGATGACCACATGCCAGCCAAAACGTTCGATCCGTTTTGCGATTTCGAGAAACTTGTCTTTGGGTGCATCGTCCACAAGCCGCTTGAGAAAATTGAATCTCACTCCACGAATGCCACCCGCGTGGAGCCTGTCCAGTTCAACATCGCCGATATCCGGAGCGACGACCGCGACACCGCGCGCGCTTCCCTGCGACACAGCTACGGCATTCAGTGTCGCCCGATTGTCGGTCCCGTGACAGCTTGCCTGAACTATTACGTTGCGCGAGAAACCGAGATGGTCACGTAGCGCAAACAGCATGTCGGGCCCAGCATCCTCCGGATGGTATTTCGCCTTGGGACTGAAGGGAAACGCAGTCTCCGGGCCAAACACATGGCAATGCGCATCGACCGCGCCTGGCGGGGGTATGTAGGTCGGCTTCGACGGTGCCTGCGTCCAGCTTCGGATCCGGCTCATGCGAACACCTTTCCATCCATGAGTTTGCGCGCCGTTCGTAACAGGCCGGTGCGAATGACCGTATCGCCATCCCATTCGAGTTCGACGGTTAGCACGCCGGTTGGATGTTCCACATCAATGCGGCAGGGATTGACGTCTTCGAATGCGGCAAGGCCCTTGGCCACGCTTTCCGGGAACATGCAGGCGGCGGCGTCTGATGCGGCGGCGAGTACGCCAACAGTCTCGTGCACACGGTGCGGGATGAATGTACGTGTATTGATGATACCACCGTATCGGGGGGCGCTGATCAGGCACATTTTGGGAATGGTTTGGTCGGTCACATCACCAAGCCCCATGAGCTCCCCAGCTTTGAGGCGTAGCGACTCGATCCGGTCCTTCAAACCTTTGACATTTTCGATCTCCTCGGGGCTTTCATATCCTGTCAGCCCGAAATCCGAAGCGCGCATGAGGACGCTTGGCATACCGTTGTCGACGAGAGTCACCTCAACATGGTCGATCAGATCAATTTGATTTCCTGTAGGAAGAAGCGCGCCGCATTGAGCGCCAGCCGTGCCGAAATAGTTTTGCATGATCGGCGCATGCATGCCCGGCACACCGTCAATTCGTGCGTCGCCTTGATAGGCTATCACTCCCCCGGGTGTCTGAACGACGAGATCAGCCCGAGAGTCGGAATTGACCATATATACACGCACGCGCGTCTCGCTGTCGCGCGCCGTGACCAGCCCGCGTTCGATCGCAAAGGGTCCAACAGCCGCAAGCATGTTGCCGCAGTTCTGACTGTCGGACACCGCCCCCGTATCAGGTTGCACTTGCAAAAACAGGTAATCGACATCGCAGTCTTCCCGATCCGATGACGAAACGATCGCAACCTTGCTGGTGAGGGGGTGAGCGCCGCCCATCCCGTCGATCTGGCGTGCATCCGGCGATCCCATGACTTTTGCCAAAAGGAGATTTCGCTTGTCCGCATCTACCGGAAGGTCGCTCGCGAGAAAAAAGCCTCCTTTGGAGGTCCCTCCCCGCATCCACATGCAACGCACTCCATCAGACATGGACTAAACCCACTTCATGCCCAGCGCTTCCAGACGGGGTCGGAAATTGTAGATGTCCATGCCAAGCTCTCCTTCGGCGAGGCGCTTTCGCTTGTCTATTTCGCGGGCTTCGCGCGCACGCGCTTCTTCAAGCACATCAGCGGCGCGTTCACGCGCGACGACGACAACACCATCATCATCGGCGACAATGACATCTCCCGGCTTGATGGCTGCGTCCGCGCAGACAATGGGAACATTCACGCTGCCAAGCCGCGTCTTTTCCGTTCCCTGCGAGAAGATGGCTTTTGACCACACCGGAAAATTCATCTCCTTCAATTCACGCACATCGCGGCAACCGGCGTCGATAATCAATCCGCGACAGCCACGCACTTGCGCCGAAGTCGCAAGCAGATCGCCAAAATACCCATCTTCACATGGACTTGTCGGTGCAAGGACCATGATATCGCCCGCTTGAAGCTGCTCAATCGCCACATGGATCATCCAATTGTCGCCTGGCGGCGCGGAGATGGTCAGCGCCGATCCGGCGACCCGTGAGCCAGGAAAAATGGGTCGAAGACGACTCGCCAACAGCCCCTTGCGTCCTTGGGCCTCATGTACCGTTGCAACCCCGCACGACGCCAGGCCGTCGATGACGTCTGGATCGGCGCGTTCTATGGTTTGGACAACAATTCCGCTCATCAGTGCCTCCAAGTCTGCCGAAAGAATACTCCGACAAATCGCAGATCACCGCATTCGCTCTTCTCACTTGTTATAAGTTTATGCTAACAAAGGGGTGATGACGAAGTCCCACTGGAACCTGCGCCACCTGAAAGCGTTCGTAAAAACTTGCGAATTGGGAACGATACTGGCGGCCTCAAGAGCGGTGCATATTTCGCAACCCGCTGTTACTCAGGGGCTCATGCGCCTGGAAGACCAACTCGGCACATCCCTTTTTGAGCGTCAACCAGACAGGATGCGCCCTACCGAGGCCGCGCAGCTGCTGCTGCCGCGCGCGCAAATGGCGCTCGAACTGATCCGATCAAACCGCGTGTCGCAAGCGCAAATACGGGCCTTTACTGCCTTGGCGAGGGAAGGAAGCTATGTTGAAGCGAGCGGTGCGACGGGACTCGCGCGAGCCTCTCTTCACCGCGCTGTCGCTGACCTGGAACTTGCGATCGGCCAATCGCTGATTGTTCGGCGAGGGCGCGGGATCGAATTGACGCAAACAGGTCGAACCACCGCAAGGCGCTACCGGCTCGCACTGGCAGAACTCGGTGCCGCCGAAGACGAAATCAACTCGCTCAGAGGCGCAGCATCTGGACGGGTAACTATCGGGGCCATGCCGCTTTGCAGGGCGCGTGTGCTCCCAGAGAGCATCGTCCGGTTTCAATCCATCCATGCTGACAGCGAGATCTGTATTGCCGAAGGCTCACATATTGAACTTGTTGAGCCCCTGCGCGATGGCGAGCTGGACTTTCTCATTGGCGCGCTGCGAGATCCCTCGCCAGGACCTGATCTTGTCCAGGTCCCGCTTTTTACAGATCGTCCGGTCTTCATTGCCCGAAGCGGACACCCTCTTCCGGCCCGGCGGACCGCTATTGATTTGCAGGATTTGACCGGATTCGAATGGTGCATTCCGCAACGCGGCGTTCCTTTGCGGGATCGATGGCAAGACTTGTTTGACGCGCTCGGCCCAAGGACACCAAGGGTAAAAGTCGAGTGCGGCTCAGTTATTGCGATACGGCAGATTCTGATGAAAACGGACTGTCTAACGATCTTGTCCCCAGATCAGGTAGCCGTCGAACTCGAGGCGGGGTGGTTGAAGATTGTTGGCCTTGCGCCGGAAAATCTGACGCGAACGATTGGACTGACCCATCGGGAAAACTGGCGGCCCACTCCCTTGCAGGATGCGTTCTTGTCCACCCTCAAACTGGTTTGCTCTACGGCTTCATAATTCGTATTTACTTATACTTTTAAGACACTTCTGATTAGCGCTCCGCCTGGAAGGTGGCTCTAATGCACGTCATGACAGGTTCAATCAGCATCATCGGATTTGGAGAGGCCGCACAGGCCTTCACCGGCGATTCAAACTGGTCCGCCGATGTGGCAGGATTTGACATCAAACTTCTGGATCCTGAAGACGGTCGTGCCGTTCTGGCTAGTCTCGAGCAGCTCGGCGTCAGGGCACACCTGACGAATGCGGATGCGACGAGACGAAGCTCCACGATCATCAGTCTGGTTACCGCCGATCAGGTCCTTGCGGCTGCAGCTGAAACGGCGGAAGCCCTGCCTGAAGGTGCATTGTATCTCGACATGAACTCTGTCGCCCCGGATCGTAAACGCGAGTGCGCGAAGGTGATCGGTAGTGTTGGAGGGCGATATGTGGATGTCGCGATCATGGCACCGGTACACCCCGCGCGCCTCGGTGTGCCTCTCCTGCTCTCGGGACCGTATGCGACTGAAGCAGAAGAACTGCTCCGGGTGATTGGATTCAAGAACGTGCGTGTCGTCGGCTCGCAGATCGGAGATGCTTCGACTGTGAAGATGGTCCGGTCTGTCATGATCAAGGGCATTGAAGCCCTGACCGCCGAATGTTTTATCGCAGCTGATGCCGCTGGCGTTACGCAAGAAGTGTTGGATTCGCTGGGATCCGATTGGCCTAGACGCGTAAACTATAATTTCGACCGTATGCTGGTTCATGGAAAACGCCGAGCCGCAGAAATGGAAGAAGTCTGCGCGACGCTTGAAGGTCTGGGCGTTGAACCGCTTCTGACACGCGGGACAGTCGCCCGCCAGTTTGCTCTTGGTAGCACGCTCACCGGCCCGGTGCCTGAAACACTCGATGCCAAGCTCGCGCTCGCGCGAAAAGATCAGAAGGTGCCGTCCCTATGACCCTGATTATTGATATTCACGGCCACCAGACGCTGGTTCCAAAGGCACATCTGGCCTTTCGCGAGGCGCAAATTGCGCACTTGGCGGACCTGTCACGCCCCGCTCCAGGTTTGCCAGAGTACCCGGACTTGGAACTCCGCGAAATAATCCAAAACAATCAACTGAAGCTTCAGCAGGAACGCGGCGCGGACCTGACGATCTTTTCTCCTCGCGCGTCGGCCATGCAGCCTCATATCGGCGACGAAGCCACCTCCGTTCAGTGGGCGATAGCGTGCAACAACATGATCAAGCGCACCGTTGACCTGTTTCCGGACAATTTCATTGGCGTCTGTCAGCTTCCGCAATATCTCGGCGCGGGTGGAAAGCCAGGCGGCCTCGAGGCAGCTATCGTCGAGCTTGAACGCTGCGTTCTTGAACTCGGATTTGTCGGATGCAATTTGAACCCTGACCCGTCTGGCGGCAGCTTCAATGCCCCTCCCCTTACGGATCGCTATTGGTATCCGCTTTATGAGAAGATGATCGAACTGCGCGTTCCGGCGATGATCCATGTTTCGGGGTCATGCAATGATTGTCTGCACGCGACGGGTTCATACTACATGGCAGCAGACACAAACGCGTTCATGAATCTTATGACCGGTGATCTGTTTGCTGATTTCCCGGACCTCAATTTCGTCATTCCGCATGGCGGCGGCGCGGTTCCATATCATTGGGGGCGTTATCGCGGCCTCGCCGACATGCTGAAAATCCCGCCTTTGTCGGACCACGTGATGAAGAACGTCTATTTCGATACATGCGTTTACCATCAGCCAGGCATCGATCTGCTGTTTAACGTGATCGACAAGAAAAACATCCTGTTTGCGTCGGAAATGATCGGGGCAGTTCGCGGTATTGATCCGGAGACCGGACAATATTTCGATGACACGAAACGCTATGTGGAAGCGCTCGGCCTGTCTGAAGAAGACCGGCATGCGATCTTCGAAGGCAATGCCCGGCGCGTTTATCCAAAGCTTGACGAAAAACTCAAAGCACGGGGACTGTGATGGAAAAGTCTGTGCGCGACTACGCAGATGAATTTGACGATATTCCTGGTACGCGCGTTTACACAACCAAGCGCGCAAGACAGGGGTACTGGCTGAACCAGTTCTGCATGAGCCTGATGAAGGCCGACAATCGTGCGCGCTGGTTGGCAGATGAACAGGCTTATCTCTCCAATTGGAAAATGACAGATGAGCAAAAAGCTGCGGTGTTGGCACGCGACTATAACCGTTTGCTCGATCTTGGCGGAAACATCTACTACCTCGCAAAGATCTTCTCCACGGACGGGCTTTCCTTTGTCCAGGCCGTGTCGACCATGACTGGAATGAGCGTCGACGAGTACAAGGCCATGATGATGGCGGGCGGACGCTCGCCTGACGGCGTGCGGTCTATCAAGGAGGGAACGTGAGATGGCGAAACTAACAGCCGGCATCGCGACCAGCCACGTTCCATTGATGGGAGTGGCGATCGATCAGGGAAAAACCGGAGAGGACTATTTCAAACCCATCTTCGCGGGATATGACTGGACAAAGGACTGGATTGCGAAGCCGGAAAACAAGCCGGATGTTGTCATCCTGATCTATAATGATCATGCCTCCGCCTTTGACATGAACCTGATCCCGACTTTCGCAATTGGCTGCGCTGAAGAGTTTCATCCAGCTGATGAAGGATGGGGGCCACGTCCCGTACCCGTCGTGAAAAACAATCCCGATCTCGCATGGCACATTGCGCAAAGCCTGATCCTCGACGAGTTTGATATGACAATCATCAACAAGATGGACGTCGACCACGGCTTGACCGTGCCGCTGTCGGCCATGTTCGGCCAACCAACCGAGTGGCCGGTTAAAGTGATCCCCATTGCCGTGAATGTGGTCACCTATCCTGTTCCCTCCGGCAATCGGTGCTGGATGTTGGGCCAAGCGATTGCCAGAGCGGTCGAAAGCTACCCCGAAGACCTCAACGTGCAAATCTGGGGCACCGGCGGCATGAGCCACCAGTTGCAGGGCCCACGCGCGGGGCTGATTAATCAGGAATGGGATAAGAGATTTCTTGATGATTTGACCGCCGATCCTCAGCGTCTGCGAAACATTCCCGCCATCGAATACCTTCGTGAAACCGGCTCGGAAGGCATTGAAATGGTGATGTGGCTTGTCATGCGCGGGGCACTGAACGCCAACGCGAAAGAGCTTCACCGTCACTATCACGTCCCGGCCTCGAACACGGCCGTGGGGCATATCGTTCTGGAGAATCAGTCATGAAAATCGCACTGGCGGGCGCAGGCGCCTTTGGAGAAAAGCACCTAGATGGCCTCGACAAGATAGATGGGGTCGAAGTGGTCAGCCTGATCGGCCGCACACTCGAGAAAACCAAGGAGATCGCGGATCGCCGCCAAATCGGCCACTATTCCACGGACCTCTCTGACGCGCTTGCCATAGACGCAGTCGACGCCGTCATCCTATGTACGCCAACTCAAATGCATGCCGAACAGGCCATTGCCTGCATGGAGGCTGGCAAGCATGTCGAAGTCGAGATTCCGCTGGCAGACAACTGGGCCGACGCGCAGGCCGTAATGGCAAAGCAGGCAGAAACAGGTCTGGTCTGCATGGTCGGCCATACAAGGCGGTTCAACCCGTCCCACCAATGGGTTCACAACAAGATCAAGTCGGGTGAGTTCAACATCCAGCAGATGGATGTGCAGACCTATTTCTTTCGGCGTACAAATACAAACGCAAAGGGCGAAGCGCGCAGCTGGACGGATCACCTGCTCTGGCACCACGCCGCCCACACAATTGATCTATTCCAATATCAGACGGGTGAGAAAGTTGTCGTAGCTCAGGCGGTGGAAGGTCCTCATCATCCTGACCTCGGAATTGCGATGGATATGTCGATCCAACTGAAAACAGAGAACGGAAAGATCTGCACGCTGTCATTGTCATTCAACAATGATGGCCCATTCGGAACATTCTTTCGGTACATCGGCGACACCGGCACCTATCTGGCGCGCTATGACGATCTCATAACGGGGCGCGACGAAATCGTCGATGTGTCGAATGTGGCTGTGTCCATGAACGGGATCGAGCTTCAGGACCGCGAGTTCATCGCTGCAATCCGGGAGGGCAGAGAGCCGAACAGCTCTGTTGCGAAAGTTCTGCCTTGCTACGAAACGCTCTACCAGCTTGAGCAGGGCATGAAATAGTGAAAGCCGACGTCGCCATTATAGGCGCTGGTCCATCAGGGTTGATGCTCGGTCATCTGTTGGCCCAAGCTGGCGTGGACGCCGTCATTTTGGAACGCAAAACGGGAGCGCATGTCCTTTCCCGTATCCGGGCAGGCGTGCTGGAGCGCGGTACAATTGACATCATGACGCAGCTCGGACTGGACGAACGCCTGCAGCGAGAGGGCTTGCCGCATGACGGCGTCACGCTGGCTGACGGAGAACGTCTGATTCATATCCCGGTGAAAGGTCTCACAGGACAACATGTTGTGGTCTACGGACAGACTGAAATAACTAAAGACTTGATGGATGCAGCACCGCAACGGGGCGTACCCATTATATATGAAGCAGACGCAGTTGCACTCCACGCAATCGAAACCGACAGTCCGTATGTGACGTACCAGAAGAATGGCGAGGAACGTCGAATTGATGCGCGGTTCATCGCAGGCTGCGATGGCTTTCATGGTCCGTCCCGCAAAGCCATTCCTGACTCTGCGAGTTCATTCGTCGAGAAGGTCTATCCGTTCGGGTGGCTGGGCGTTCTAGCGGATGTGAAACCCTGTTCGCATGAAGTTGTGTACGCCAATCACGACCGGGGGTTTGCACTCGCCTCGATGCGGTCGAACACACGCAGTCGGTATTATATTCAGGTCTCGATGGATGAAAAACTCGAGGACTGGTCCGATGATCGGTTCTGGGAGGAACTTGGGCTGCGCCTTGGATCGGAACTCGCGGCCGAGCTGGCAACCGGACCGTCGATTGAGAAATCGATCGCGCCGCTTCGATCCTTTGTGTTTGAGACGATGCGACATGACAGCCTGTTCCTCGCCGGAGATGCCGCCCATATCGTTCCGCCAACAGGGGCCAAGGGACTAAACCTTGCCGCTTCCGATATCGCCTACCTTGCTCCAGCCCTGATCGCCTTCTTCAAGGATGCAGATTCAACGGGGATAGATTCCTACGCCACAAAGGCGCTGGCCCGTGTTTGGAAGTCCTCGCGCTTTTCCTGGTACCTGACGTCATTGATGCACCACCTCCCGGAAGGCGGCGACTTCGGGCGCAAGATGCAAATCGCCGAACTTGATTATATCGCATCCTCGCGAGCAGCGCAGACAACCATCGCGGAAAATTATATCGGCCTGCCGCTCTGATGGCAGCGCAGTACAACAAGGACACGGATTCGTAATGACGACAGCAATCATCAAGACAGCCAACGCACGCAAATACATGACGCAGCTGTGCAAGCACTGGTCACACCGCTTTGATATAGCCTTGGACGATGCGACCGGAACGGCGCAGCTTCCCGGCGGTGAGGTAAGATTTGTGGCGGACGCCGAAACGCTGGCGGTCGAGATATTGCCGAAGGATGCGTCTGCTTTGCCCCGCATGAAAGAGGTCGTAGCAGAACATTTGAATCGGTTTGCCTTTCGGGAGGCTCCTCTGAGCTTGAGCTGGAGCTGACGAGGAAATAACGCGCGTTCAGCTTTAAACCGGTTTTCCTGCCTGACTAAGCCGTGGACTTGCTATTTGCTTTGCTATTCGATTATCTCCACTTTGATCGATTTTGGTGATGGTTGTGCGGTGATCTGTCGGCGCGTCATTCCATCCGGAATAACCGATTGATTGGAGATACAGAAAATGCGCTTCAAGGGTCTGGATCTCAATCTGCTCGTCGCGCTGGATGTCCTGCTCGATGAACGCAGCGTATCGGCTGCCGCGCAGCGACTGCATCTCAGTCAGCCTGCCATGAGCGCAGCGCTAAAACGTTTGCGTGAATACTTTAACGACGATCTGCTCCAACAAACCGGCAAGCGCATGGTCCCGACACCGCACGCCATGCAGATCAGTGAGCAGATTAAAACGGTTCTGCATGATGTTGAGGCGCTGATTTCACGATCAACACTGTTTGACCCGACAAATTCGCAACGGCGGTTTACGATTACAGCCTCTGATTATATCGCGACCGTGTTACTGGCTCCGCTGCTCCGCAAATTGTTCCGCATAGCACCAGGCCTCCAATTTGATATCTTGCCGCCCGGCGATGCGACCTCCATGCTTCTTGATCAAGGGAAAATCGACCTGATCATTCTACCCAAATCGCAACTGTCGACCTCGCATCCGGATATCCTCCTGTTCATGGAGCGCTTCGTGATCGTTGGCTGCGCTGAAAATCCATTGTTGCACGGCGCTCTGACGGAGGAAGACTTCTATCAGGCAAGCCACGTGGTGGTAAAACTCGGCCGAGTTCGGCCTGCTTCAATCTCTCAAGCCTCGATTGATGCCAGGGGGCGCGAGCGGAAAGAGGATGTGATCGCATCTTCCTTCCTTCTGGCGCCGGAACTCGTCTTGAACTCGCCCCACCTCACTGTCATGCATGAACGCCTCGCACTCAAATTCGCAGAGGTGCTGCCGATCAAGATCGTCGAGATGCCGTTCGACTTGGACCCGATGTCGGAACACCTACAATACAATCAGGCCCGCGCAACCGACTCAGGCCTGAAATGGCTGATTCAACAAATCAAGGAACAGGTACAATTCACGTTACCTATGGATAAAGATCGATAGCTTCACTTATACAGCGCCATCGCTCCACCTTATCGTGTCACCGCAAGGATGAGCAATCACAAGAGGCTAGAAAACCATGAAGCAATTGAAACTGTTCTTCGCTCCGGGCGCCTGTTCTCGTGTTCCGCTTGTCATGTTAGAGAAAATTGGAGAAGCGTTCGATACTGAACTTGTCGTATTCATGCGCGGCGATCATCGCTCCGCAGCGTTTCGGACGATCAACCCGGCTGGTAAAATTCCTGTCCTTCAAGTCGGCGACGATGCGATATCTCAAAACCCAGCGATCTTGCTGTGGCTACATGCGCAATACCCGAACGCCCATGTGCTCCCAGCAGCCCAAACCGATCTTGCGAAAAGCCACTTGCTGGGCCGTCTGCTCAGTTTCTCATCAGACCTTCATCCGTTAGTCACAAGAATCAGAATGCCGCAATTCTTCTGCGACCTGGAGGGCGCCCCTGCCCGCGTGTCACAAATGGGACGCGATGCTATTGCCATGCAGTTGGCTCACCATGAAAGCACGCTATCGCGGCAAGAATGGCTGGCTGGCGAACACTGGTCGGCACTGGACGCCTATCTTCACTGGGTTTGGTTCCGGATCACCGGGGCCGGCTTCTCGTCAGACCCGTTTCCCGCCATTTCCCGCCACTATCAGAAGACGCTTGAGATTCCCGCTTTTCAACGCGCAATCGCACGCGAGAGCACCGCGCAGGCGTGGCTGGAAGAGAATGGTTTTGCTGTAAAATTCGCCAAGACCTAAGTGCGTTGAAATTGCAGCTTCCGGAACACAGTCAACGTTGGCGGCGAAGGGATACTCAGCTCAAAGCAGGCCGCCCGCGTGCGTTCAACAGAGCGACCAATCCGACCACAACCGCGAGTCCCGCATACACCAGCAGCGCGTTTGGAAATCCACCCATCTGTGCTGTCAGGGCGACAGCTGTGATCGGGGCAATGAACTGGCCGAGGAAAAACGCTCCCTGCCAAAATCCAATTCCGCGCCCGCGTACTGTGGGGTGCAGCAGGCTCATGACCCACGTCACAAAGGTTGGTATGGATATCCCCGCGCCGATGCAGATCGCGAACACCGATACCGTCGTGAGCGGGACTCCCTCTGCATAAGGCGAAGCAACATAGCCAGCTGACATGAACGCCATGGCGAGTGCCACCAGGCCTGCGCCAGGAAGCCGTGTTTTCAGGATCCCGAACAGGATCGCCCCGACCACGACGCCCATATTCACAACCGCGCCGACGCCGCCAAGCAGGGCGGGAGTGGGCACCGTCTTCAGTGCAACGATATCTCCGAGCTTGACCACAGACACATAGAACAGGATCCCCAAAAACAAACCCCCGACCGCCAGTGGAAAGACCGTTCCCAAAGGAAACGGTTCTTTGCTTTTGGACAACACTTCCTTTTTGAGCGGTTCGAACAAAACCATTGCGCAAATGAGCCCCAATGGAAGGGCCGCGAGGTACAAGAGAAAGGGGCCGCGTGAACCAAGCGTCGCTCCGAGCGCACCGCCAACGGCTACCAACACGATCGCTGCAATACTGATGGCAGAGACTTGAATCCCCAGCCAGCGTTCACGTCGGTCGCCTTCAAAATAATCACCTATCATAGTCGTGGCCGCCGTCATGATCGCCGCCTCCGTAATACCAAGCGCAACGCGCGCAGCTATGATCTGTTTCAGGTCAACCAAAAAGAATGGCAGAACCCCGATCACAGAGTACAAAAGCAACGACGTGACGAGAAGTGACTTTCGGCCGATCCGGTCTGCGATCCAACCGGCCGCGGGAGAGAACAAGGCGAGACACAAAGCTGGTACGGTCAGCGCTATTGGAACAAGAAAAGCGCTGCCTGACACGCCTGCAAACTCTTTATCCAGAAGGGGTACAACCGGAATCAGGCTGATGATCGCCATAACGGGCATGACGGCAGCAAGAACAATAAGAATGCCATGCAAGCTGGTGGCCTGCTGCGGTTGCATGATCGATTGTTCAGACATTCCTATTCCCCCTTGTTTTCTATCTTCTGTTTTATTCTCCGGCGAGGAACATGCCAATTTCAGGCAAACTGCATCCCCCTGCTGCGAAGATTTACGTCGCAGAAGCGCGCCCATGTAACTGAGAACCGCGCACAGTTCGCTTTGTTGTCAGACTGGGCGCATGCGGTACACGCAAACACTCACTTTCAAAACCGCTGCAAGTCTTCAGCAATCTCGATATCGCCAGTGAAGCTCTTTGCAATGTCAGCTGAATATTGCTGAAGGGACGCTGGATCTTCTTTCCCGGCAAAGTGAGTCACGACGACTTGCTTCACGCCAGCACGGCTTGCCATTTCGCCAACCTGTTCAGCAGTAACGTGGTGATCGCGCAAATGCTGGAAAACCCCCTCCAGAACCTGCATCGGAGGCGCACTCGGATTACCCTCGTAGGAGCGTTTGATGTTTTCGATAATGAATGGGATATCCATCATCTCGCTGACTAGGACATCCGCTCCTTTCGCGAGTTCAACGACGTTCTCACTCGGACCGGTATCTCCGGTATAGACAATTGATCGGTCGGAAAGATCGAACCGATAGGAGTAGGATTTGTTGAGAAGTGCCGCGGGTGATCCCGATGGAAAGGTGAAATGCGTGTTTTCCGCGACTGTGACGGTCATACCGTTCACATCAATCGCCTGTCCTGGTGCCAGCTCAACAACTATGGTCTTTTCCTGTGGCGTCGGTGGTATACGAGCACCCGGCACGGCATAGCCGACCCGCATCTCGGCTTCCATATATTTGAAGATTCCCTCAACCGTATCCTGCGTTCCCGGCGGACCGTAGATCATCAGTGGTTTATGAGCGCTGCGTTGATAACGCAGGCCCAGAATAGCTGGAAGGCCCCCAATATGATCAAAATGAAGATGGCTGATGAAAACGCCGTCCACCGACATCAGATCGTGCCCTGCTTTGGCGAGTTGCCCGCCTGCACCGTCTCCAACATCAATCAGGTAGACGGCGCCGTCTTTCACAAGAGCGTTGGCAGGCTGGGACCGTTTGGCAGAGAGCACCGGCCCTCCCATTGTCCCCAGAGTGACGAATTCGGCCTCAGAACTCGTCTCTTTCTTCACCTCGCTCGCTGGCGATGGCACCATATCCTCCGCGACCGCGGAAATGACCGAACTCGACTGGCACGCCGCAAAGAAAACGGCAACACCCAATAATATGCTCTTCTTCAACATGTCGAACATCCTCCCGATGGCCCTAGAAATTTGCCTTGAGGCGAATGCCATAGGTCTGGGGGGCATTGTATATGCCGTAAGCCAAACCACGATTGTTGAGGTTCACGCTCTGGAGGAAACGTTCATCCGTTGCGTTTCTCACATAGGCGGATACGGACCAACGGCCATCAGATGGAGAGACCGTCGCATCCAGATTCAGCGTCGTGTAGGAATCGCTCTTTGTGGCATCCAGGAAGGAGAAGTCGGTACTTTGTTGCCCGCGATGTGACGCATCCGCAGTCAGGGACAATTCGTAACTGCCGATATTGAGCACGTGATTGATGCCGATATCGAGTCCAAATTCAGGCGAATACAGCAAGGATTGGCCCGAGCAATCGAACGTTTCCACGCCGCTTGAAACGCCTTCAGAGGTACATCCAAAACGGCCAGCCCCCGGGTCGGATATCAGCGTCAGGCTGTCATATGTGGAGTCGAGGAATTGGACGTTCCCGTACAGCGTCGTGGCGGCGGTCGCGGCCCAGATCATATCGACATCCAGCCCGGATATAGTTGCATCCCCATTCGCGATCGGGAAGGACGACGCGCCATTCAGAGTTGTGAAATACGTGACCTGCTGACCGTCATACTTCCAAAGGAACGCCTCCGCATTGACCTGTAGCGTATTATTGAAGAACCGGTTCTTGGATCCGATGGTGTAGGCGTCGATAAACTCGGAATCATATGTCGGCGCCGCAATGCTCAGATCAACACCACCGGCGCGGTAGCCTCTCTCGTAACCTGCATACAGCAGGTTGCTCTCAGCCCAATCAAGCTCAACGCCAAGACGATAGGTTGTCTCGCCGAACTCAAGTTCGGACTGCAAGGCACCTTCACCAACGTTTACAATCGCGCCGATCTGAGGAGAAATACCACCGGGGATGGTAAGATTGTAAACTGGCGGAGGTCCGTTCCCCGGAACAGTTGCCACAGACCCTGGCGCTATCAATCCTGCGTCAACGAAGTACTGAATGAACGCATCACGATCCGAGATGACCGGATGAGGCGGAATGCCGCCCGCACAGCCGTTTGCGAAGCTGGCTGGTGGGGTCAGGAAGTCTCCAGACATTGGAGATCCACCGCAGAACGTGATGAACGTATCGCTGATACCGTCTACGAATTTGGTGTCTTCAGTATGCCGGACCCCAGCATTGATGCGGAAAACATCAGAGACGTCGAACGTCGTTTGACCAAAGATCGCCCACGAATCTCCGCCGTTCTCATAGTTCTGGATCGGAGACGCGTAATTTTGTGCGAACACACCGCTCGTTTCAATCTCTTCCTCAATATAGAACGCCCCCACAATGCCATTGAGCGGTCCCTCCAGGTCCGTTGCAAAGCGCGCCTCCACACTGGTCTGACTGTTGTCTTCCACTGTTTTCGCAGGGGCAAAGCCCGGCCCTATAAACGTGTAATCCTGCTCAGATTGCCTGTAGGCAGGGATTATCGTCAGGGTGCCAGCGTCCACATCGTAATTGATCTCTGCCATCACCCCAGAGAAAGAGTTGTTCTGGTAGAGATCATCAACACTGAGCGGCTGAAAAAAGGCGAAAGACGGAGTATGCAAGACACCCGTCCGAATGGCGTTTGCTTCCGCTGAAGTTGGGCCTGAATCAATTCCCACACCTGACGGCGTAAAGTCAGTGAGGTTGCCGGCGGGGGGATTTCCGAAGGTGCCAATCAAGTCGCCGCCCGGGCCGAGCGCGTTATTCTCGGAGTAGTCAGCCGCAACACGTATCGACAGTCGGTCTGTCGGCTCCACCAACACTTGCCCGCGCAGGCTGAACGAATCCGCATCGTTCGTCCCGTCATCCGAGTATCCATCCCGATCAAGGGAAGAGCCTGACAGGCGAATGGCGACTTTATCCGATACCGGAATATTGACCGCGCCCTGAAGCCCAAACTTGCTGTAGTTTCCAATCTCGGCCTGCGCATATCCGGACAGCTCGCCGATGACGGGCTTCTGGGGAATGTAGTTTACAACCCCGCCGGTCGCGTTTCGACCATACAGCGTGCCTTGCGGGCCTTTCAGAAGCTCAACTCGTTCCAGATCATAGAGCGCAAGGCCAGCCGCGCCGCTCGATCGCCCCAGATAGACACCGTCAACGTTTTGAGCAACGGCTGCATCTGTCAGGGGATTCACCGTCCGCGCGCCGACACCGCGTACGTACAGACTGGTCAACGGTCCGCCCCCCCCGACCACACCGAGCGCAGGAGACAAGGATCCAAGGTCCTGGGCCGATTCAAGGCCGATGCGTGTCAGCTGATCCTGATCGTAAGCCTCGATTGCTACCGCTGCGTCTTGGAGAGACTCTTCGCGTCGCTGCGCCGTCACTGTGACAGTACTGAGCGTTCGTGCGGAGCTATCTTCTTCAGCAGCTCCGGTAGACGGACCCTCCTGAGCAATGGCGGGAACCGCCAACACAAGTGCCACCGCGAAACAGGACACACTACCTAGCTTGATCGATTTCATCTGATTACCTCCCATGACAAGTATCCGTTCCCCGGACATCTGAGCCAAATAGAGCAAATCCAGTTCATTTAAGGAAATTGTCTCTTTTGATCCATTTCCATTCACAAAACGGATAGGTAGATTCACCTATCCCTCTGAGCACCTGATGGCACTCGGTGACCAATCAGCGTTTTCGAGTGAGAGAACCGTGTTCCCGGGTCGTCCCTCGGCCATGAGGCTGCCGCAGCCCGAGCGCTCATCACCAATATCCAAACTGCTCGACAACCCATCTGATCTGATTATGCAACCGTATAAATTATATAACTTTTACAGATTGAAGTTGCTCCCATAATTTTCCCTAGGACATGGGAGTGCCGCAAAAGCTCGGCACCTCAAGGAGGCATACCAAGTGAGAGAACCCAGTGCGCATGAATCTTAGTGCAAGCATTGGACTGGCGCGCTCCGGGTTCGGCTTAAAGGGCAAAAGATACAATGGGTTTGTTACAGAAACTGTTTGGAATCGGGCGCCAGAGCCTCGCTGAAACCGAACAGTCGATTGAAAGGAGTTCAGTATTGGCACGCGTAAACGACATTCGCTACATTGGATATGGCGTAAGAGATCTTGAGGCGGAAAAGCGATTCTACACGGAGAGCTGGATGCTGGAGGAAGTTCCGAGCAACGACGGCATGGTTTATCTCGTCGCGCCTGGCACAAGGGCGTCCTACTCGGTGAGACTGCGTCAGACCGATGCTCCGCGCATTGACGTCATCAGCTGGAGCGCCAAAGATCGCGCAGAGGTCGATGCTTTGGTGCCGCAAATCGAAGCCGCAGGCGGCAAGATAATCACCCAGCCGTCGAATTTGTCCTCGAAGGGCGGAGGATACGGGTTTCGGTTCTTCGACACAAACGGCTTTACGATCGAAGTCTCCACGGAGTTCGAAACACGTGAGCCTGAAATACTTGAACAAGGCGAGCCGCGGCCTGAAAAGATCAGCCACGTCGTGCTGCACTCGCCAAATCACAAAGCCTATGTCGAGTTTTACGAAAAAGCGCTCGGCTTCAAGGTCTCCGACTGGCTCGGTGACTTCATGTGCTTCCTGCGCTGCAATGAATGGCATCACCGCTTGGCCATCCTGCCCGGGCCACCGGCATTTAACCATGTCGCCTATGATGTCCCCGATATTGATGCGATCATGAAGGGCGTTGCCAGACTTCGCGCAACAAACGGCGACGTCGTCTGGGGACCCGGACGCCACACGGCTGGCAACAATGTCTTTTCCTATTACGTCACCCCAGCGGGATACGCCGTGGAATACACATGTGACCTCGAACGTGTGGATGATGCGACGTGGGAAGCCAAAGTGCACCCACCGAGTGAAAAAATCATGGACCAATGGGGTTTCGGTGTCGGGGGGCCAAAAACCATGCCCGAAGCCATGCCCGATGCGGGTCTGTTCAAGCCCGCGGAGGCCTGATCATGGCACTATACGAATTCTTTCCGAACTATATCTGGAATCTCTCTGTTGCGATCGCGATGGCGAGCGGCGCTGAACTGGGCGAAATCGTCGACATGTGCGAGCCGATCAAACGGGCCGCAGACGAGGGCGCTGATGCCGGTACGCCGGAGTTCATGAAGCAATGGGCCAAAAAGGCAGAAACGTTATCCGAACTCGCCAAAGAAGATCTGGCGCGAGGACGCAAGCTATCAGCTGCGGAGAAGCTGCGCCGCGCGAGCCTGTACTATACAACCGCGGAACGCATGCAAGGCGCCGGACAGCCAGGAAAAGCCGAGACCTTCGCCAAAGCGCAGGAGGCGTTCAAGAAATATGTCGAATATAGCGGCGAGAACATAGAACGTGTCGAGATACCGTACAAAGGGGCCGTCATTCCTGGCCTCTTCACGCGCGCCGAAGGCGTGGAAGGCGAAGCGCCTTGCGTATTGTATATGAATGGATTGGACAGCAGCAAAGAGCTTCTATTTTGGAGTTGGCTACCGACGGCTCTGGCGAAACGAGGCATATCCACACTCTGCGTCGACCAGCCCGGCACCGGCGAAACTCTCAGGCTCCACGGTTTGCCAGCAACACCGTATTCCGAAGAATGGGCGACCCCCTGCTATGAATACCTCGCTGCGCGCGGCGATGTCGATGCCCGAAGAATTGGCGTGACAGGAATCTCGCTCGGCGGCCATTTCGCAGCACGGGCGGCCGCTTACGAACCCAGATTTGCCTCAGGAGCCGTTTGGGGAGCGAACCACAATTGGCACGAAGTTCAAATCGGTCGGCTTGAAAGCGAAGGTGAAAATCCTGTTCCGCACTATTGGAAGCACGTCTATTGGGTATTCGGCGCCGAAGGCAAAGACGACTTCTTCAAGAAAGCCGAAGGCATGAACATGAACGGTCACATGGACCGCATCAAGATGCCATTCCTGATCACGCATGGTGAAAATGACCGCCAAATCAATGTGAAGTACGCCCATCAGGCTTTCGCGCAACTGACAAATTCTGCACAACCGGAATTGAAGATTTTTACCACGCGCGAGGGCGGCGTCGAACATGTTGGAGCAGACAATATGTCATTTGGGCGGGACTATATCGCTGATTGGTTCGCCGACACGCTGGGTGGACGCGTCGCCTAGGTCGAGAGAGAGGAGATTGACAGGATGAGGCAAGCAGATATCCCGGTAGTGACTGTCGATCCGTTCTCTGAGGCATTTCTCATTGACCCTTACGCCTTTCACGGAGAATTGAGGGAGATCGGCCCGGTCTTCTGGTTAGACTCCATCGGCGTTTATGGCGTTGCTCGCCATCAAGAAGTCGCGGAAGTGCTGGCTAATCATGATGTATTCATTTCAAGCCGTGGTGTCGGACTAGCTGATTTCGCTAAAGAGGCACCGTTCCGCCCCCCGTCCCTTTTGCTTGAAGCCGATCCGCCGCTGCATACGCGAACCCGGGATTTGATGAATAAGATTGTTGCGCTGCCTGTTCTAAAGGCGCTTGAACCCGTCTGGCGAGATAAAGCCCGCGAACTCGTGGCAGAATTGACCCGGCAAGATAGGTTTGATGCCGTCAAGGATCTTGCCGAAGAATTTCCTATGCGGATTTTTCCTGATGCTGTCGGTCTGATGGATGATGGGCGCGAGCACTTGCTGACATACGCGTCAATCGTGTTCAACGCGTTCGGCCCTCAGAACAAGATCTTTCACGACGGCATGAGCGGCGCACAAGAGGCCGCAGATTGGGTCGCTGAGGCTTGCAAACGCGAGAATTTGAAAGCCGATGGCTGGGGCGAAGCGGTGTTTCAGTCGGCCGACCGCGGCGACTGCACACACGACGAAGCCCAGCGCCTCGTGCGTTCATTTCTATCCGCAGGCGTTGATACCACCGTGAATGGCATATCCAATCTCATCTATGCGTTCACGCAGTTCCCTGACGAGTGGGAAAAAATGGAAGTGAATCAGAGCGCGACGCGCCGCGCCTTCAATGAGGGATTGAGATGGCGGTCGACCGTGCAGACATTCTTTCGGACGGCCAATCAGGATACAAGCATAAGCGGCTTGAAGATTGAGGAAGGTGCCAAGGTCCTCACATTCTTGGCCGCCGCGAACCGGGACGAACGACGATGGGAAGCGCCGGACAAATTTAACGTGACGCGCAACGCTGCCGGTCATGTCGGCTTTGGCCACGGCATTCATACCTGCCTTGGTCAAATGGTCGCCCGGATGGAAGCTGATGCTTTGTTGTCTGCGATGCGCGAAAAGATTTCCAGAATCACAGCGGATGGCCCCGCCGTGCCAAGGTTGAATAACACCCTCTGCTCTATGGCGAGCGTACCGGTAAAAATAGAAAAGATTGGGAGTTAAAATGACGACAGCCCCGTTTCGTCGAATCGTGACCGGCCACAACGCCGAAGGCAAAGCGATTATACTAGAGGATGCGCCTCCGCCGCGCGTGCAGCGCATCGGGGGTGACACGGGCCCAATGTTTTACGAGGTTTGGAACACAACTGAAACACCGGCTCTTATCGACCACGATAGTGGTGAACCCTTCGAAGACAGCATTGTTCTGGCCCCTCCAAAAAATGGGACGCGCATTCGCGTCCTGGATATCCCACCTGACGATGCGAGCTTTGAAACCATGTCACCGGAGGAACGCAGGGCTCACTTTGCCGAGATTGGCGCCGCCGATGCCGTGGCTGATGGTGGCAACAGCGATCGTCACGCGCACATGCACAAAACTCAAACAGTCGATTATGGTATCGTGCTCGACGGAGAAATTGTTCTCATCATGGACGAAGGTGAGACCGTCTGCCGGCGCGGGGATATCATTATCCAGCGCGGCACAAACCATGGCTGGGCCAATCGCACTGATAAGAACTGCCGCATTGCGTTCATTTTGATCGACGGCAAATTTGATCCTGCATTGGCGTAAGGCACCGTAAAATGAAACTTGCAACACTCCGCAATGGAACCCCTGACGGCCAACTGGTTGTCGTTGCCAGCGACCATCGGCGCTACTTGCCAGCGGATGAGGTCGCTACGAATCTTCTGGATGCGATGGAACGTTGGTCGGAAGCAGAGGCGGGCCTGAAGTCTCTCGCCATACGCGTTGAAGCAGAAGACGGAGGCGGCCACCCATTTGACGATAAAGCCGCTCTCGCTCCCTTGCCGCGCTCTTGGCAATGGCTCGACGGATCTGCCTTTCCCCAACATGGGGTACTCATGCAGCAAGCCTTTAACCTGCCGCCCATCGAAAGCACGAACCCGCTCATGTATCAGGGCATGTCCGACCGCTTTTATGGCGGCTCGGAAGACGTTCCGTTTTCCAGTGAAGCAGACGGGATTGATTTCGAGGGGGAGTTCGCCGTCATCGTCGATCACGTTCCCATGGGCACGCGCCCGGACGATGCGATGGCGCACATAAAACTGATCCTCCAGCTAAACGACTGGAGCCTGCGAACGATCGCGCCTGCCGAAATGAAGACAGGCTTTGGTTTTGTCCACGCCAAACCCCCCTGCAGCGTCGCCCCTGTCGCGGTCACACCAGATGAACTCGGCGCGGCCTGGGCTGATGGACGTGTCTGCTTGCCGCTCCATGTCGAATGGAATGCCAAACGGTTTGGCGACGCGGTTGGATCAGAAATGGAATACGGATTTCACGAACTCGTCGCCCATGCAGCCGGTACCCGCGACCTGTGCGCCGGAACAATTATTGGTTCGGGCACGGTTTCCAACAGCGACTACAAGACCGTCGGTTCATCCTGCATTTCCGAGCGCCGGGCCATCGACATGATCGAATACGGTGAAATCCGTACCCCGTTCATGACATTCGGCGATCGTATCAAGATGGACGCCCGGCTCGGTGACGGACAACCGCTGTTCGGGTCGATTGACCAGACCGTCGTTCAGGCAAAGCGATAGATAAAGGACCTTCATGGCAATGAACATTCTCAAAGCGCTATTCGGTGACAGGAAAAAGTCGCCAAACCCATCCGCTCAGGCAGCAGATAAAGCCAGAAGCAAGAACTGGTCAGTGCTGGTTATCGGTGGTGGCATTGGCGGCCTGACTGCTGGAATTGCGCTGCGCCGCAAGGGATTTGACGTAGAGATAATTGAACGCGATGCGGAATGGTCTGTTTATGGTGTGGGTATCATTCAGCAGAACAATGTCGTCCGCGCGGTCGCCGAATTGGGCGTGATTGACGATTATGTCAATGCAGGTTTCGGGTTCGATCATGTCAAGATTTTCTTGCCGAATGGCACCGAAGTCGCACACATCCCGACACCGGCCCTGACTGAGAATTATCCTGCCAGCGTCGGCATAGGCCGACCTGCCCTGCAGCAAGTACTGGGAGACAGGGCCAAGTCTTCAGGCGCAAGGATTCGTCTGGGAATAACCGCAGACAAAATCAATGACACTGGCTCGAAAGTCGATGTCACATTCTCTGACGGCAGCACGGGATCGTATGACCTGGTGATCGGAGCCGACGGCCTGTACTCGCAAACGCGAAATCTGCTATTCCCAGACGCACCGCAACCAGAATTCACGGGTCAGTCGGTCTGGCGCTATAATTTCAAGCGCCCCAAGGAAGTTCAGGGCTTGTGGGTGTACAATGGGACACCGGGCATCGGACTCGTACCGATGACAGACGAGCTCATGTACATGTACGTCACCACGGCCGAGCCGGGCAATCCGCGCATCCCGGATGAGAACCTGGCAATCGAAATGCGCAAACGCATGACCACGCCTTCACCCGTGGTTCAAGCATTGGTCGACCAAGTCACGGACAATGACGGTGTCGTCTATCGGCCGCTTGAATGGCTGATGTTGGAAGGCCCCTGGCACAAAGGCCGGATCGCTCTGTTGGGAGACGCCGTCCACGGAACCACGCCTCATCTCGGTCAGGGCGCCGGCCTCGCGATCGAAGACTCTCTCGTCATAGCCGACGAACTCTCCAAGGCCGCAACACCGGAAGAAGCATTCCAGAAGTATCGGGACCGCCGGTACGAGCGCTGCAACTACATCGTCAAGAACAGCCTTGCCATCTGCAAGGGCCAAATTGGCGAGGGGCCACTCGTTGACAATAGCAAAGCCTCAGCCGAGGCGATTGGCGTAGTATCTCAACCGATCTGAATGATTCCGCCAGGCTCTGTTCGCATTATTTGCAATGGGCTTCGAGGCGCTTCGAGCCCGCGCCTTCTGCCGGAATGCAGCTTGGTTTGGCCGTTCTCACTTCCTATCCCAATCGGAAAATAAGGGTCAAAACTCGTCATTGGATCCAGAAAGCCAGACGTCAGCTTTGGGCTCGATTGTGTTGAAAAAGTCGGTGTCAATCGGGCCGAATTCTGATTC